>OGIG01000342.1_pt1 | contig 46763 bp, 40 predicted proteins | sample 1571601 | NCBI WGS metagenome assembly OGIG01 (sample SAMEA2581953, study PRJEB24529) | metagenome | biome: Human gut stool | place: China | collected 2011 | reverse complement strand
ATTCTTCTTTGACATGACATGGACCTCCTACTGGGTTGATATACACCCATTATCGTGCAGCGCTTCGTTGTGACGCACTGGGTAGGTGGGTGGTCCATGTCATTAGGATGCGCCATATAAGGGACTTGAACCGCTGCTCTTTTCCGAGGGCGACATCTTCGGCACCATCAAAACCCGAGACGTGTTCCTCTACCATCCCTATGAAAGCTTCAGCGGCGTACTCGACTTTATTCGTCGCGCCGCTGCGGATCCTCAGGTGGTCGCCATCAAGCAGACGCTCTATCGATGCGGCAGCAACAGTCCGATTGTCGCCGCACTGATCGATGCACGACGCCGCGGCAAACAAGTGACGGCCGTCGTTGAACTCAAAGCCCGCTTTGATGAAGAACGCAACATCAACTGGGCCGAGGAAATGGAAAAGGCCGGCGTCAACATCGTCTACGGCTTTGCCGGCCTCAAGATTCACGCCAAACTCTGCCTTGTCGTGCGCCGCGAGGCCGACGGCATGACTCGGTACGTTCACATCTCAACGGGCAACTACAACCCTTCCACCGCGAAGATTTATACAGACTATGCGCTCTTTACGGCCAATGCGGCCATCTGCGCTGACGTCTCCGACCTCTTCAACGTGATGACGGGCTACTCGGATCAGACGACGTACCGCCGTCTAGTCGTTTCGCCTCACAGTACCCGCAGTTCCATTGTTGCTGCGATTGAGCGCGAGGCGGCAGAACACCAGAAAACCGGCAAGGGCGAAATCATCTTTAAGTGCAATCAGCTCGTTGACCGCGCCGTCATTCAGGCGCTCTATGCAGCAAGTCAAGCCGGCGTGAAGATTTCTCTGATCGTCCGCGGCATCTGCTGCCTGCGCCCCAATATTCCGGGCATCAGCGACAATATTCAAGTCGTCAGCATCGTCGGGCGCTTCTTGGAGCATGCTCGAGCCTACTGGTTCCGCAACAACGATGATCCGTTCCTGCTCATCGGCTCAGCCGACCTGATGCCGCGCAATCTCGACGGCCGCATTGAAGTGCTCGTCCCAGTGCTCGATCCCGCCATCCGCAGCCGCATCAAGGCCACACTTGACCTGCAGCTTGCCGACAATGTGCAGAGCTGGAAGCTCCAGAGTGACGGCACTTATGTGCGGCTCGCTCCGCCCAGACACGGAAAAGCTGTGGACTCGCAGGAAGTGCTTGCCAAGCACTACGGACGAGTGGAATAGCGCGTCATAAAAAATAGAGCGGGCGGCCTGAGCAAATCAAGCCGCCCGTTCTTTTGAAGCGAAACGGTCAATTACTTCGTCACACCAGCGGCGAGTTCAACAAGCCTCAGTGTCACCGCAAGGCTCTTCAGCCACGAAGACATGGGCATGAACTCACAGGCACTGTGGAAGTTGTGTGCGCCCGTGAAGTAATTCGGCGTCGGAATACCCTGCGTGGAAATGAAGGAACCATCCGTGCCTCCGCGCATGGCAATGTCCTTTACCGTCACATGTTCAATTTCCATCGCGCGGCGCAGCATGTCAATGCATGCACTGTTCTCGGGTTTGATAGCGTCGGCAATGTTGCCGTAGACATCCTCGATCGTCAGATTGATCTTCGCGCGCGGATAGCGCACGCGCAGGCAGTCGACGATGGCGCGGATAAGTGTCTTTTTTTCTTCATAGCGCTTGAGGCTGTGATCTCGGAGCTTAAGCGACACGCGGCATTTGGCGGGACCGCCCTGAATGCCGTTCACCCATACAAACCCTTCAGTCTTCTCGGTAAATTCCGGCGTCTGACCGCGGTCAAGCATGCCGATGAAGTCGTGCGCGACCAGAATCGGATTCAAAAGCTGTCCCTTCGAAGACATCGGATGTGCGGTAATGCCCTGAATATCCACCCAGGCACTGCCGGCATTGAAGGTCTGCCAAACGATTTCACCGAGTTCGCAGCTGTCAATCGTGTAGGCAAAATCGACCGGGAACTTTGAAAAGTCAATTTTCTTCGCGCCGCAAAGACCAATTTCTTCATCCGGCACAAAAGCAACATAAATATCACCGTGAGGACGACCTTCCTCAACGATGATGTGCAGTGCCGTCATAATGTTGGCAATGGCAGACTTATTGTCTGCGCCGAGCACTGACGTGCCGTCGGAAAGAAGCAGATCGTCGCCTACGTAGCGTTCCACTTCAGGATGTTCAGCCACGCGAAGCCAAAGGTTCTTCTCTGCATTAAGGCAGATGTCGCCCCCTTGATAGTTCTTCACAACCTGCGGATGAATGTCCGGGGAAAGTCCGGCGTCGACCGTATCCAGATGTGCGCACCAACCCACCTTAGGCGCTTGGGCCCCTGCGGGAAGATTGGAGGGCAGCCGGCCGGTGACGACAGCATATTCGGAAACTTCGACATCCGAGAGCCCGAGCGCTTTAAGTTCTTCGGCAAGCATCTGTGCGAGCACGCGCTGTCCCGCCGTGCTCGGCACAGTTTTTGCCCCCGCTTCGCTCTGGGTTGTAACGGCTGCGTAGCGCATAAAGCGCTCGAGCAATTCGTTTGCACGATTAATCATAGGGTCCTCACTTCTGCTGTTGGTCCTGCACATTTTTTCTGCCGCATCAACAACCCGCTTCTCAGCTCCGGAGCCTCGTCAAACCCGCCAATGGTTTGTCTTGGCATCAAGGGGAGTCGGAGCTGAGCAGCGGGGCGCCGAGCGAATTATTGGTCTGCTCGTTCTTCGAGAACGGCGATGGCCGGGAGCGTCTTGCCTTCCAGGAACTCGAGGAAAGCACCGCCGCCCGTGGAGATATAGGAAATGCGGTCTTCCACACCGAAGGCGTTGACGGCCGAGACCGTATCACCGCCGCCAGCGATGGAGAAGGCCCCCTTATCGGTCGCCTCGGCAATCGCATAGGCCAGCGCTTCCGTTCCCTTGGCAAAGGGCTTCATCTCAAAGACACCCACCGGACCATTCCAAACGATCGTTCCGGCAGAGCGCAGTTCGTGTGCGAGATGTTCTGCGGTCTTCGGACCCACATCCAGGATCATCTCGTCATCGGCCACTTCATCAACACTGCAAACGCGGTACGGAGCATCAGTCGCAAAAGCCTTGGCCGCCACGACATCGACGGGCATCGGCAGCTTTGCACCCTTCTTTTCAAGAATCTCGAGCACCTTGCGGCATTCGTCCACCAGATCCGGTTCAGCGAGCGACTGGCCGATCGGACGGCCAGCTGCGAGCAAGAACGTATTGAGGATGCCGCCGCCCACGATAAGGCGATCCACTTTCTCGGCGAGATTCGAGAGAATCGTGAGCTTGGTCGACACCTTTGAGCCGGCAACAATCGCGGCGAGCGGGCGAGAGGGGCTGCCGAGCGCCTTGGAGAGTGCTTCGATTTCCTTGGCCATCAAGGGACCCGCACAAGCAATCGGAGCGTACTTCGCCACGCCGACCGTTGTCGCCTCTGCGCGGTGAGCCGTACCGAAGGCATCATTGACATAAACGTCACAAAGCGCAGCGTATTTCTTTGAAAGCGCCTCATCGCACTTCTTTTCACCCACATTGCAGCGGCAGTTTTCCAGCACCACCAGCTCACCGGGCTTCACCTCAACACCGTCGATCCAATCCTGAACAACCGGTACTTCTCGGCCAAGCAGTTCCCCCAAGCGATCGGCAACGACCTGCAGAGAATCTTCCGGGCGCAAAACACCTTCCTTAGGACGGCCCAGATGACTCGTCACCATCACGGCCGCACCCGCGAGCAGCGCGGTCTTAATGGCCGGAAGACTCGCCACAATGCGAGCGTCATTGGTGATCGCGCCTTCATCATTGCGGGGCACATTCAGATCACTGCGGATCAGAACACGCTTATCCTTCAAAACGCCCGAGGCGGCCAGGGAATCCAGAGTCTTCACTTGCATGGAAACTGCTCCTTTGCATTAAAAATACGTTGGATCTTCTTTAGACCGTAAGTCCAAAGAAAAAACCGCCTCGCGGGAGCATCCGGCATTCGGACGCTTCCGCGGGCGGCAGATATTGCTTCAGCCAATGAAATTGGGCTTCACTTTACGTCTGATTTTTCAGAGCTTACTTGGCGGCCATCATCGCGCAGGCCGTGTCGAGCATTCGGCAGGAGAAGCCCCACTCATTGTCGTACCAGGCCATAACCTTGACAAGGCGGTCGCCAGACATCTTCGTGAGCGTCGAATCGTAGATAGAGCTGCGCGGATCATGGTTGAAATCAATCGACACCAGCGGCTCATCGTTGTAGCCGAGAATGCCCTTGAGTTCGCCCTCGCTCGCCTCTTTCAGGATCGCATTGATTTCTTCGATCGAGGTCGCGCGTTCTGCCATGAACGTCAGGTCGACAAAGCTCACATTAATCGTCGGCACGCGGACCGCAAAGCCGTCCAGACGGCCCTTCAGCTGCGGCAGCACCAGTCCCACGGCCTTGGCTGCGCCCGTCTTCGTCGGGATCATCGAGTGCGTCGCAGCGCGGGCTCGGCGCAGATCCTTGTGGTAGACGTCGGTGAGCACCTGGTCGTTCGTGTACGAATGAATCGTCGTCATCAAACCGTGCTCGATGCCAATTTTGTCCTGCAGGGGCTTGACGAGCGGCGCCAAACCGTTGGTCGTGCAGGAGGCGTTCGACACCACGAGATCTGTGGCCTTAAGCACATCTTGATTAACGCCGTAGACCACCGTCGCGTCCGCGGTCTTGCCAGGGGCCGAAAGCAGCACTTTCTTCGCACCGGATTCGATATGCACCATCGAGGCTTCTTTTGAATTGAAGGCTCCCGTGCACTCCATCACCAGATCGACACCGAGGTCGGCCCAGGGCAGTTCACGGGGATCTCGCGTCTTGAAGACGTGAATGCGATCCCCGCCGACAATCATGTCTTTGCCGTCCGTTTCAACGGGCGTAGTGAAGCGGCCGTGCACCGTGTCGTACTTCAGGAGATGGGCGTTCACTGCAAGGTCGCCCGGAGAATTGATGGCGACGATTTCAACGTCGTGCTGCTTGGCATACTCGTAATGAGCGCGGAGCACGTTGCGGCCGATGCGGCCGAACCCATTGATGGCAACACGGATGGTCATGTCGGAAACTTCCTAGATATTGAAGAAAGGGATGGGTAAAAAACAAAGGGATTTACTGGAGGAGCGCCTCAACCTTGGAGACGACATTGTCGACCGTAAAGCCGAACTTGATCCAAAGATCCTTGGCCGGCGCGCTCTCACCGAAGCTGTCGACGCCAAGCACGTCGCCGCGCCCCGTAAAGTACTTCCACCAAAGATCAGTCTTTGATGCTTCAATGGCGAGCACCGGCAGTCCCGGTGGGAGCACCGACTGACGATACTCCGTCGACTGGCGGTCAAAACGGCTCGTGCAAGGCATCGATACCACACGGGCATTGATGTTGAGCGCGGCGAGTTTAGCGCGCGCATCCATCGCAAGCCCCACCTCCGTACCGGTCGCGAGCAGCACGACCTGCGCTTCGCCTTCACCCAAGGGGGCTTCGGCGACGACATAGCCGCCCATAGCGATCGCATCCGCATCTACTTCGTCACGGTCGATGAAAGCTGCGTTCTGACGCGAGAAAATCAGGCAGGAAGCGCCGTCTCGGCGCTCGATGGCACTCGCCCAAGCCACAACGGACTCAACCGTATCGCAGGGACGCCAGACATCCATGCCCGGGATAAGACGCAGCGAGGGAATGTGTTCAACCGACTGATGTGTCGGACCGTCTTCACCGAGCCCGATGGAATCGTGCGTGAAGACGTTGATGGCGCGCAGATTCATCAGCGCGGACATGCGCAGGGCATTGCGCGAATAATCCGAGAAAGTAAGGAACGTCGCGCCGTAGGGAATGAATCCGCCGTAAAGCGCAATGCCGTTCAGAATGGCCGACATGCCAAATTCGCGCACGCCGTAGCTGATGTGACGTGCATGGAAGTCGCCCGTATTCAGGCTCGTCGAGCCCGACCAGTTGGTCAGGTTTGACCCGGTCAAATCAGCCGAACCGCCAAGGAGCTCCGGAAGGACAGGGGCCAGCGCATTAAGCGCCTTTTGACTGGCCTTGCGGGTGGCCACCGTTTCGGCCGCCTCTGCAGCCTGACAAACAGCATCCATGACGGCGGCATCCCATTGGTCAGGAAGATCGCCCGCCAGCCGGCGCTCGAGTTCCTTGGCCAGTTCCGGGTAAGCGGCTTTATAACCCGCATACGTCTGCTGCCATTCTTTTTCGACCTTCGCCCCTTCAGCGCGATGATCCCATGCTGCATAAACATCCTGCGGAATCTCAAAAGGACCGTAAGTCCAGCCGAGAGCGGCCTTCGTCGCGGCGATCTCTTCGTCGCCGAGCGCTTCGCCATGCACCTTGGCCGTGCCTTGACGGTTGGGAGAACCCTTGCCGATTGTCGTGCGGCAGATGATAAGCGTCGGTTTCTCTGCGGATTCCTTCGCTTGAGCGATCGCCTGATCAACGGCGTTGATGTCGTGTCCGTCGACCGGACCAATCACATTCCAGCCATAGGCCTCGAATCGGCCGCGGGTGTCATCGCGGAACCAGCCGCGTACATCACCGTCAATCGAAATACCATTGTCATCGTAAAGCGCGATGAGCTTATTGAGCTTCCAGACGCCCGCCAGTGAGCAGACCTCATGGCTGATGCCTTCCATCAGGCAGCCGTCGCCCAAAAACACATACGTACGATTGTCGACGACCGGGAAGCCATCTCGATTGAATTCAGCGGCCAACAGTTTCTCTGCGAGCGCCATGCCGACACCGTTGGCGATACCTTGTCCGAGCGGGCCGGTCGTCGTTTCCACCCCCGGCGTGATATCCACTTCCGGATGTCCCGGCGTGCGGCTGCCAAGCTGGCGGAAAGCCTTCAGATCATCCATTGACAGATCAAAGCCCGTCAGATGAAGCAGTGCGTACTGCAGCATCGAACCGTGGCCGTTGGACAAAATAAAGCGGTCGCGGCCCGACCACTTGGGATCCTGCGGATTGAAGCGCAGATGACGCGTCCAGAGCGCCGTGGCGATGTCTGCCATGCCCATCGGCATGCCGGGGTGGCCGGACTTCGCTTTTTGAACAGCATCCATCGCGAGCGCGCGGATCGCGTTCGCCATCGTCTGGGGGGAGACCTGTGACATGTGTCTTGCTTTTGCGGAAGAGAGAAGGTGAGAGCTTGAGCGGGGAATACTCCGTCTTTAAGGAGCCCCTGCTGAAACTAAAGATTTTATCATTTAAGGGTGGTCGATTCGATGCTTAAAACAAACATGACGACCGAAGCCAATCCGGCTCAAACCATCTGACTCCGTGTCGGACCGTCCATTTCCCTCGTTCCTTCCGCTGTACTCCCCCATGCCGACGCCGCGCTTTTTCATCGACGCCCCTACTGACGCCTTCCAACTGGGCGGACGCTTTGAACTGCCTCCCAAAACCGCTCGTCATGCCGGTCGATCGCTCAGACTGGCCGCGGGTGAGATCGTTGAACTCTTTAACGGTACGGGAGCTGCCTGGTCGGGGCCCGTCGGTTTTTCGGACGCCTCGGCCTGGGTGGAGCTAGAGCACCGCACGGACCGCACAGCAGAGTCTCCCCTGGCGATAACGCTCCTTCAAAGCCTCGTTGCACCGGAAAAAGCGGACTGGATCGTCGAAAAAGCTGTTGAAGCCGGCATCTCTGAAATTATCTTCATGCCGGCCGAACGCAGCGTGACGAAGCTTGCCGGGGAACGCTTGGAAAAACGTCTGGCCCGTCTCACCGACATTGCCCGCTCGGCGGCTGAACAGTGCGGCCGCAATGTCGTGCCCCTCGTTCGGGCAGTCCCCTCTCTTGAAGCCGGCTTTAAGACTGTTTCTGGAGACGTCAAATTTGTTCTGGCGCCCGGTGCCGATGCCTCTGCGGCTTCGAGCATGCTGCCGGGACTCCTCTCCGTCGCCTTTGCCGTCGGACCCGAGGGCGGGTTCTCTGCTCGCGAAATCGAGCTCGCCGCCGCTCACGGCTGGCGGCCTCAGCTTCTGGGGCCGCGTGTTCTGCGCACGGAAACCGCAGGACTGGCCGCGGCTATTTGGGCTCAGACACTTGTCGGTGATCTTCCTCGTGCCTGCTGAGGCCCATCAGGAAAAAAGAGCGCCGCATTCTGCTGCAGACACGCTCTTCTTCGTTTCAATATCAGCCGATAAAAGCTTAGCTTTCAGTACTGCTGCCTTCAGCTGAATCTGACGACCGGCGGTTTTCCGCCACTGCATCGCTCTCGGGCGCGAGGCGTTTCACACTGCCGCCCTGCTGCGCACGCGTTTCCAAGAGCTGCATCCATTCACCGTAGCCAAGATTGCGGGGACGATGTTTCGCGTTGTATGCGGGCCCCGTCCGATTAGCTCGCGAGAGCTCCACCGCACGGTCCGAGTCACCGGCTGCAGCGACCTGCAGACGGCTGCGTTCTTTAAACACCTTAGCGGCGTAACCGTTGTCGCTCGACTGATTGCCCGCGCCGTAGTAATGCTTGAGGCCCTGCGAAACGCTGCCTGTTCGGTCAATGAGACGCGCGAGAATGGAAGCGCCCACCACCATGTTGGGATAGGGTTCCATTGCGGCCTTTGCACCGCCGAAGGCTTTGAATTTCTCTGTATGCACGCTGGTCATGACCTGCATGAGCCCTTCTGCGCCAGAGCCGTTTTTGGCCTTAGGATTAAAACTCGATTCGGTAGCCGCTACCGAAAGAATAAGCAGCGGATCAACATCAAAGCCCTGCCCGATTTCCAACGCCCATGCCGTCAGCTGTCTGGCCTCTTCGAGCGGAACGCGGTAGCTGCGGTTGATATAAGCCGCCACGGACTCCTCTGAAGCATCGCCCGCCTCACTCAAGCTCGCCTCCGAAGCTGGAGACTTGCGTTCCCAATCCTCGACCAACGCTACAGCGTTCGCTTCTTTCTCTTCCAAAAACCGATTGAGCGACTCATGTACATCGGCCTCTTCAATCGCGACAATTTCTGTCTGCGTAGCCGCTTGGACGCCGGCCGGCCCCGCCAAACCAACAGCAGTAAGCCATACTGCAGCAGCCACTGCTGCCGAGCCCACTGCACCCATGGGCCAGAATCTCCCGTTTGTAATGCTTGCAAGAAGCTTCCCGGGAGTCTTTGAAGGCGTCAGGGGCGATACGGTAGGGGCAGAAATATCGACGTCTTGAAGATGCATTGAAACGAGCACAAGCCGTCCCGAAATCAAACAAGCCCTGCTAGGGTTGTCTGAGCTGCTGCTGCGGCTGTAATTTAAAATTTGATGTTTTCTGGACCGACAGCGTTAAAGCTTTAGGGTTAACGCGCACATTCGGCTATTGATTGGTTTGCAGATTAACAGATCTTCCATCAGGATGCGAGTACCCGCTCATTGCGAAAACGCTTGAAGACAATAAAATTTTGCTTTTGTTTTTGCTTTGTTTCAAAAAAATTGCAGTGAAACCATCTCACTATTGCGTCAGTATTCAACTCAGCCGACCTCTTGGCCACGTTTGTTAAATGCAATCTGTCCGCCATCGCGATAGGTAGAATCTAACCATCATTTGTCGTGCGCCTAGTTCCGCCGGCAACTTTCTAAAAAATCATCTTCAGAACGCTGTTGAAGCTTTAAAAAGAGGCATTCAGATGAAGCGCATTCCTATCCACCGCGGCGGCATCACTTCCGCCGGCTATGACCGCACCCGCCGCTGGCTTGATGTGGAGTTCGACACCAAACGGGTGCTGCGTGCCGAAAATGTGGGGTCAGAAATTGCGGACCGTTTTCTTCATTCCAGCGCGCCGCACGAATACTGGAAAGAAGAAATCGAAGATGTCTACACCGTGCGTGAAATTTCCGCCAAGGAAAGCGACGAGGAGAAGCCCGCAGCCAAGAAATCTATTGACGACCTGAAGCGTCTCTTCGGTGATCTTTAGCCGTCGCTAATCGCACCTATCAGATGGAATAAGGCCGCCCGGTGAACACGGGCGGTCTTTTTTTCTCTCGTCAGCGGAAGAAAATGGTCGCGAGCCCGAGGAAGATCAGGAACCCGCCCGAATCGGTCGTAAAGGTCAGCAGCACAGAACCGCCCATGGCCGGATCGCGCCCCATCTTATTCAGAATGAGCGGCACAGCAAGTCCGACAGCCGCTCCCTGGACGATGTTGAGGAACATCGCAAGCGCCATGACCAGACCGAGCGTATGCCCCTGCGGCGAATCCCAATAAAGCGCCCAAGCACAGAGGCCGGCAATGGCGCCCCAGAGAAGGCCGTTGACAACCGCTACGGCAAGTTCCTTCTTCCAAATATCGATAGTATTGGCCAGCGTCACCTGTCCGGTGGCAAGCGAGCGCACCAAAAGCGTCAGCGTTTGATTGCCGGAATTGCCGGCCATGCCCGCTACGATGGGCATCAAAGCCGCAAGTGCCACCACGCGCTCAATGGTGCCGTCAAAGGCTGAAATCACGCGCGAAGCAAAGAAAGCCGTACAGAGGTTGACGCCCAGCCAGAGCCAGCGGCTTTTGGCCGCTCCCCAAACGCTGCCGAACAAGTCCTGTTCGTCATCCAGACCTACTGCACTGAAAGCGTCTTCGTCGCTTTCCTCTCGAATGACGTCAACCACTTCATTGACTGTCAGACGGCCCACTAATCGACCAGCCTCATCAACGACTGCCGCACTCACCAAGTCGTAGCGCTCGAAGGCCTGTGCCGCATCACTCGCATCATCGAGCGGGTTGAGCGTGAAGGTCTCGGTCTGCATGATGCGCCGCACCTGTTTGGCTGGATCGGACGTCAGAATCTGAGCGACAGCAAGCGCTCCCTTTAAGCGCCCCAGTCGATCAACGACAAAGATCTGGTCCATATGATCAGGGAGCTCTTTGAAGCGGCGCAGGTATCTGAGCACCATGTCGATCGTCACTTCCTCGCGGATCGACACCATTTCAAAGTCCATGCGCGCACCGACCGAGTCTTCAGGGTACGACATGGCCGCGCGCAGCTGAGCACGCTCTTCGTGCGAAAGGCCTTCCTGAACCTCCGCCATCACATCTGGCGGCAGGTCATCGACCAAGTCAGCGATCTGGTCGGTATCGAGCGTTTCAACCGCGTCGACGAGTTCGTCGCGGTCCATCGCTTCGATCAGGGTCTCACGAACGCCCTCGTTGACTTCGAGCAGAATATCGCCGTCAGACTCACTCTGGACTTGATTCCAGACAGCAAGACGGTCGTCAAGCGGCAGGGCTTCGAGTACCCAAGCAATGTCGGCAGGATGGAGGGGCTCCAGAATGTCACGCAGCTGCTGCGCGGCTTCCGGCGTCAGCGGACGCGCTTCGTCATCCTTGTCGTCCTCATCGGGCTTTTCACTGCCCCCCGATTTTGCGCGAGCGGCTTTTTCGGCCTTTTCACGAGCTTTTTCCAAAGCTCGAGCCCGATCCTCATCGGAATCGAGAACCTGCTGCACCCGCGCAAGCGCGCGGCTGGCTTCGTCCGAATCGAGCGTCGGAGCGCCTGCGATCTCCTCGTTGGGCGCTTCTGTTTGGTCCTCGCGGTTCACGGCGCAGTACCTCTCTCAGCTCAAGGATTAGACGGAACAGAAGGAAAAAATTTCCTCCCGGACGAAGCTCTGCGGCTGCTGCAAATAAAAACCTTCAGCCGCAATCGCCCGTGAGGCTAGCACGATTTAAGACCGTCCGCTTCTTCAAGAGTGCCGGATCAGGAAAAGAAGCGGCAGCGAACATCCCAAACATGCGGTCGATTTCGCCCAAGCGAATCGACCTTTTCCCATGTTTGATGTTTTAAAATTAATTGGGTGCACTCAGAACTTGAGCAGCATCGGCCTGTGCGGCATGTTCAGCCGCTTTGGCCTCCTTCACCTCTTCGGCTGCCTCCGCAACTTCAGACGCTTCGTTGAGGGACTCTTCAAGCGCGGCTTCCTCTTCGGGCGTAATCGCCTCGTCAAGCACCTTGACGAGTCTTGCATCCATGACAAGATCGACGAGGTCGCACCCCAGAATACGGAGCTCCACTTTGCGTCCGCGCGGAAGATCTTCGGTGAGTCCCGGCACCCGCTGCATGAAAGGCAGTCCGTCGATGCGAACGAGATCGCCCTTGACGACAATCGCCTCAATGGACGTGAGTTTTTCCTGCAGAATCCAGCGCAGCGACCAGTAACGCTCCATTCGAGTCTGGAAGTCGGAATAGAGACCGTAAATCGCTTCAAACTGACTCACAATCGTGAAAAGGTCGACATCGGTGCGGCCATAAGGCGCAGTTTCCCCGCGAAGCACTGCAATCATCTGACGCTGATTCACGAGGTCCACATAACGGCGCAGCGGCGACGTGCTCCAGGCATAGCGCTCCACACCCAAACCATCATGCGGTCCCGGTGACGTACTCATGCGCACACGCCCCATGCGCTGCGAACGATAAATGCCCGGAGTGCCATGCTCTTCGAGCCAAAGGCCCCAAGTGCTGTTGGCGAAAATCATCAGTTCAGCAACCAGCAGATCGAGCGGCGCGCCGCGGCGGCGGCCTTTGACGTGAATAACCGCATCCTCGCCATCGCCCTCAAGCGCAAAATACCAATCCACACGTCCCGTCGGTTCGGGACGTCCGCGCACCTCTTCACGGCCGTGCTGCAGACGTTTGGCAAAATGCCACAGCCAAGCGATTTCGTGCGCATACGGGATGGTGAGTGCATCGGCCGCAATCGCTTCCTCGGTGACCAGATCATCGATTTTGTCGTAGCGCAGATTTGCCTTCAGTGCGATCCGCTCCAGACGTGTCTCAGTGCGCTCGACGGCAAATGTGTCGTCCTTTACCCACACATAAAGTGAAATGCAGGGGACGAGGTGCCCTTCATCGAGCGACGAAGCTTTAATCCAGTTTTCCGGCAGCATCGTCGTCTTCAGACCCGGAGCATAAACCGTGCTCATGCGCGTCTTGGCTACCGTGTCGAGCGGCGAATCCTTCTGGATCATCAGCGCCGGTGCGGCAATGTGGATGCCTACGCGGGTGATGCCGCCCTCAAGATGCTCGATGCTCGCCGCATCGTCAACTTCCGTCGTCGTTGAATCGTCAATCGAGAAGGCGTCAACGTCGGCAATGGGGAGCTCCTCCCACGTGTCAGCCGGGGGCTCCGGGAGGCCGGCAGGGAAACCGCGGCCATGCGGGAAATTCGCCGTATAGAAGCTGTCAACATGCCAGCGCCAAGGCGAAGCAATGCCGCCCAATGCGAGCATCAGACGCAGCGGCGTCTGCCGCGTTTCCGCAGCAGCATCCGAGAGCGCCTTCCATTCGATTCCGTTCTTATCGGGCGAAAGCAGAAGCGTCAGGGCCTGACGGCCGATCGCCTCAGGGAGCTTCCCTTCAACCATTTCAGCCGTCCAGGCCTTCTTTTGCTCTTCCATGCGGCGCTTGCGCTCAAGCGCTTCCAGCGCTTTGGAGAGGATTTCCGCCGGCGCTTTGCGGTAGACGCCTCGGCCTTTACGGTAGAAGTAAACCGGATTGGCATGCAGTACCGTCAGCAGTGCCGCGAGCTCTACGGGCGAAGGCTTCTCACCCCAGTATTCCTGGGCGAGATCCTTAAAGGAAAATTCCTCTGCCGGCGCGGCTTCCCAAAGAAAAGCCGGATCAAGCTCTGCAGCAGCCTCCGGAATACGCGCGATAAGTTCTGAAGCGCTCGGTGTCTCAAAGGGAAAAAAGACATGAGAGGCCTTGATTTTGCTCCGCCGCCCCGTAGTCAGCTCTACCTGATAGGCGCTCCCAGCCTGCGAAAGCACTGTTCCCGCCTTGAAGGCTCCGTCGTCTTCGAAATATAGATACATCGCGTTCTGCTTCAACTGCGTTCGCGCAAAGCGCGAACTGTCCGATGGTTGTTCGGTGTTTTCCTCAAGGCCGCTATTTTGCACTATCGCGCGTCGAATGCAGGCACAATCTTGCGCCGCATAAAAAATCCGCGTACGGCGGGCAAGCACTCAGCAAAGCGCTGCATTCGATGATCATCCTCGGTGGAAAGCACTTTGGGAGAGTCGCGCAGCGCTCGATCCGCAATATGCCAGTCAAGCGTCTCGTCTGCCGTTGAAAGCAGCACCAACGCATCGGCGGGATCCAGCGGTGCTGCCGGCATTTCGGCAGCAAGTTCGCGAAATTCGTCAGCAAACCCAGGCTTCACCATAATCGTTCGATTGGTGCCAAAAATAGTTTGGAGTCCCACTTGCTGCGGCACAAAATCCCAAGGCATCAGGCAGGGATTGACGACCGCCGTCGGACAGCCGTATGCCCGCGCCGCACGAAGTGCGTAAAAGCCGCCCAGACTTGACCCCACCAGAAGCGTGCACCGTCGTGCTTGGACAGAGAGCGGCGAGAGCAGACTGCCTACGATCGCATCGGCTTCCCGCGGCGAAAGGTTCAGATCCGGCGCAGAAAAATCGGCATTCCATTCTGCTGCGGCCGCAGCGAGCTCGCGGCCTTTTGCCGAAGCCGGTGAGGAACGAAAGCCGTGCAGGTAAACGACACGGTCAACAGCGGACGGCACCATGCTTAAGCTCCCGCACGGGACTCAGCCTTGGCCTTGAGTCCGGCTAAGAGCTTCCCATGAATGCCGCCGAACCCCCCGTTGCTCATGCAGAGGATAACGTCACCCGGACGAGCAGCATTCACGACCTGCGTCACCAAAGCATCAAAGTCATGCGTTGCCCAAGCGTGACTGCCCAGAGCCTTCAGAGCCTCTTCGGGCGACCAGGCAACACCCGGGCCGGCATAACAAAAGACCGCATCGGCATCAGCCAGTGCGCCGGCCAGCCGATCCTTCATCGTGCCGAGCTTCATCGTATTGCTGCGCGGTTCAAGCACCGCCAGCAGCCGACGTCCCGGCCAGCGGCCGCGCACGCCGTCGATCGTTTCATGAATGGCCGTGGGGTGATGCGCAAAATCATCAATGACGAGGCACCCGTCGGCTTCGCCTTTCACTTCCTGCCGACGATGAACGCCGGGGAAACTTTCGAGCGCCTTCAGAGCTGCCTGAGGAAGGACGCCCGCCGCTCGCGCAGCGGCAACCGCTGCCAGAGCATTGAGCTCGTTGTAGCGTCCAGGCATATGAATCTTTACCGCACCGAAGACCTCTGCGCCGAGCGATGCCGAACCGTCTTCGGCAAGCGTCCATCCGTCCGGCGTGCCAAAGGGCGTGTCAAATCGCTCAAGCTTTGACCAACAGCCGCGTGCCAACACACGGTCCAGCGCCGGCGCTTTGGCATTGGCGATGATGGTTCCTTCCGAAGGCATCGTCCGCACAAGATGGTGAAACTGCGTTTCTATGGCCTGGAGATTTTCAAAAATATCCGCGTGGTCGTACTCTAGATTATTCAAAATCGCGATGCGCGGACGATAGTGGACAAACTTACTGCGCTTATCGAAAAACGCGGTGTCATATTCGTCAGCTTCAATCACAAAAGGCGCCTGAGGATCGCCCAAAGCAGCCGACTGCTCCCCCCAACAAGGGACGCCGCCGATCAGAAATCCAGGATGGAGTCCAGCTTCGCGCAGGATCCAAGTGAGCATGGAAGTAGTGGTCGTCTTGCCGTGCGTTCCTGCAACAGCAAGCACCGTCCGAGCCTTCTTCCCGGTAAGAATGTTTTCACTCAGCCATTGCGGGCCCGAGGTATAAGGAAGGCCGGCATTGAGAATGGCCTCCAAAAGCGGATTGCCGCGGGAGACGGCATTGCCGATCACCCAAAGATCAGGAGCGACAGCAAGCTGCTCGGCACCGTACCCTTCAGTGATGGTTATACCGTTGGCGCGCAGCGCATCGCTCATCGGGGGATAGACGTTTTTGTCACACCCGGTCACCTGGTGGCCGGCTTCGCGGGCGATCTGAGCGATGCCGCCCATGAAAGTGCCGCAGATGCCGAGAATATGGATATGCATCGAAAGATTCCTCGCATTGGGTAGGAGCCCCAGGAGCGCATCGCGGCGCTTGGGATTTCATTGACCGAAATTGTCGCAAAACTGCTGACATCTCGGCCGCTCTAGAATTCTTCAGATGCATTTTTCTTCTCTGGGAGGCGCAGCATGCGCGAGTACACACGACAGGAACAAGAAGCCGCCGCCGTCGCCGCCAAGCTGATCGCCGCCGAAGGCCGCACTTGGGCACGCGCCTTTCACGATGCCCAGCGCTCGGTGGGGATCCGCCCCGACCCCAATCTCACTGCGAGTGAGATTCGCCGGTGGTTTGCACTCTTTGCGCCTCATGAACATCAGGCGCTGCTCGCGGCCAAACGGCATGCTGCACTCCACGTTATGCGCAGCGTCCCGGAACTCAACTGCCGCCTGATCGGCGTTGTCCTGTCCGGCGCGGCTGTCGAGGCTTCCCCGGCAGAACTTGTCGCCATCGGCACGGGTGAAAAAGAAGCCTTTCTTGCGCTGCTCAATGCCGGGTTTTTGCCCGAACCGCTCGATGCTCCCTACCCCACCGCCTTTGCCCGCCGCGTCGGCGAAAAATGTTTGGACTCTCTGCTGCTTGACGTGCGCGGCGAACCCGTTCTTGTGCGAATCGTTCCCGAGCACACGCCGCTCCCGGCACTCACCCGGCCCGACGAATTTCAAGCCGAGTGGGAAGCGGCCGGGGCACTCCCTTCGGATGCACTCGCCCAAGTTCTCTCAGACACCCTCTAAACCGCAGCCATAACCAGCATCATCCGTCTGCCGTATTGGGCTACCCCGTTGAGGGCATACCGAGGGCATCGGCTGCTCTCTACACTCTGCAGTTTATTTGCAATGGCCTTCAGAGCGTCGTTTTACGCCAATACCTAGGGAATACCCTAGTGTTGAGGCAGATTTTCTTTGACAAGAAATAGGCAGAATGCGCAAAATTGCGCTGAGTTATCTGCTTTTCAGTGCTCTTTTAAAGAAAATGACGCTCCTAAGCAGCCTTTGCGGCTCTCTGTGCCGTCCACGCCGTGCGGCTCCCCTGCACCTGCGGCCCAGACGTCAGGAGCCCACTTTGACACATTCATTGCTGAAACAAAATGGACCTTCGCAAACTCAAGACATTGATCGACCTCGTGAGCGAAAGCGGCGTTGCCGAACTTGAAATCACGGAAGGCGAAGACCACGTTCGCATCGTCAACCGCCCGACCGTTTCTGCAGCCCCCGTCGTGCAAGCGCCCGCTGCGGTAACCGTTGCGGCCGTGCCGCAGGCAGCGCCTGCTCCGGCTGCCGCACCCGCGGCGGCCCCGGCTCCCGCTCAGGATGCTGCTCAGGCCGCCCTGCCAACCATCACGAGCCCGATGGTGGGCACTTTTTACCGTGCGCCGTCGCCCGGCGCAGCGCCTTTCATTGAGGTGGGAGACACCGTGAAGAAAGGGCAGGTGATCGGCATTATCGAAGCCATGAAGCTCCTCAACGAAGTTGAAGCTGACAAGGACGGCGTCGTTCAGGCCTTTGCCGCGGAAAACGGCCAGCCCGTCGAATACGGTCAGCCGCTCGTCATTCTTGGTTGAGCCCAACTCAGGAACCTTCATGTTCGGAAAAGTCCTCATCGCCAACCGAGGCGAAATTGCACTGCGCATTCAGCGCGCCTGCCGCGAGCTCGGCATTAAAACAGTGGTCGTGCATTCCACGGCGGACGCCGATGCTAAGTACGTGCGTCTGGCCGATGAAAGCGTGTGCATTGGGCCTGCCGCCTCGTCTCACTCCTACCTCAATATTCCAGCCATCATTTCAGCTGCGGAAGTAACGGATGCTGAAGCGATTCACCCGGGCTACGGCTTCCTTTCGGAAAATGCCGATTTCGCCGAACAGGTGGAAAGCTCGGGCTTCGCTTTCATTGGGCCGCGCCCCGAGAGCATCCGTCTGATGGGCGACAAGGTGAGCGCCAAGCAGGCCATGCGCGACGCGGGCGTCCCTTGCGTGCCCGGCTCTGACGGAGCACTCTCCGAAGACCCGCAGGAAATCATCCAGACAGCCCGTAAGATTGGTTACCCGATTATCATCAAAGCTTCCGGCGGCGGCGGCGGCCGCGGCATGCGTGTGGTACGCACCGAAGCGGCGCTCCTCACGTCTGTCAATATGACCCGTGAAGAGGCACGCGTTGCCTTTGGCAATCCGACCGTCTACATGGAGAAGTTCCTCGAGAACCCGCGCCACATTGAAATTCAGGTGCTCTCCGACAACTTCCAGAATGCGGTGTATTTGGGCGAGCGTGACTGCTCGATGCAGCGCCGCAATCAGAAAGTCATTGAAGAGGCCCCGGCTTTCGGCATTCCGCGCCGGGCCATTGAGAAGCTTGGCAGCCGCTGCGTGGAAGCATGCCGCCGAATCGGCTACCGCGGTGCCGGCACGTTCGAATTCCTCTACGAAAACGGTGAGTTCTACTTCATTGAAATGAACACCCGCGTACAGGTCGAGCATCCGGTGACAGAATTCATCACCGGGGTTGATATCGTGGCCGAACAGATCCGCATCGCGGCCGGCGAGCGTCTTTCCTTCAAGCAGCGCGATATCGAAATCCGCGGTCACGCCATTGAATGCCGCATCAATGCAGAGGATCCCTTCACCTTTGTGCCTTGTCCGGGCAAAGTGACTGCTTGGCATCTGCCGGGCGGCCCCGGCATCCGCATCGATTCGCACGTTTTTGCGGGCTATACGGTTCCGCCCTATTACGACAGTATGATCGGTAAGCTCATCGCCTACGGTGACACGCGCGAACAGGCGCTTGCCCGCATGCGCGTAGCGCTTTCTGAATTCGCCTGCGAAGGCATCAAGACTAACGTCAAGCTCCATCGCCTGCTTCTCTCTGACGAGCGGTTCGCACGCGGCGGCACGAGCATTCACTACCTTGAGGAAAAGCTCCATTCGCATTCATCCTCGGGTGTGAACTAATCAAACTCCTCCCAACGGCTACAATCCACAGGAAGCGGAACTCAAAAACGGAGTCCCGCTTCTTCTTTTTTCTCTACCTTTTCCTTTTTGCCGCCACCATGCGTGAATACCGAATCCTCGCCGACGAACGCAGTGCTGAAGATCTAAGCGATCTCTTCCTCGAGAAGGGAGCGCTTGCTGCCTCTCTTGAAGATGCCGATGCCGACAGTACCGACGAAGCACCGCTTTACGGCGAACCGGGATTGGAACCCGAAACCTGCGCCTGGCCGCGTTCCATCATCTCGGTACTCACCGCCGACGACTGTCACTTCAAAAACCTGCTTGATGACTGCGTCAAAGAACTGGGCTGCGAAGCGCCAGAATTGCTTTCGGTGAGCGACGTTGAAGATCAGGACTGGGTACGCATCACGCAGGCGCAGTTCCAGCCTTCGCATGTCTCGCCCCGGCTCTGGATTGTGCCGTCATGGAGTGAACCCCCTGTGGCCGACGCCTTGAATGTTCGCCTGGATCCGGGCGTAGCCTTCGGCACGGGTTCTCATCCCACTACGCGCTTATGCCTCAATTGGCTTGACGAAAACATCAAGTCCGCCGATCGCGTTCTTGATTACGGGTGCGGCACCGGCATTCTGGCTATCGGAGCCAAGAAGCTCGGTGCAGCTGAAGTCTGCGGCACCGACATTGACCCTCAGGCCGTTGAGGCGGCCCGCGACAACGCCATTCGAAATGATGTCGAAGCTCAGTTCTGGCTGCCGGCCGACATGCCTGAAGGCACATTCTCAATCGTGGTCGCCAACATTCTGGCCAATCCGCTGAAGCTTTTGGCGCCTGCGCTGCTCGGCCGCGTAGCGGCGCACGGCGCATTGGTGCTCTCAGGGGTGCTTGCCCGTCAAGCCGACGAAGTGATCGCCGTCTATAAGGCCGCCGATCCGACGCTTGTACTCTCGGTCTGGCGTGAAGAGGACGGCTGGGTGTGCCTGGCTGGCCGCCGCGCCTGATGTTTCGTATTCCACAACAATCTGCCCAAAGGACTGATCACCATGGCCCGCATTATTCGCTGTCCCAGCTGCGGGGCGCTCTGGCGCCTTGAGGGAGCTGCTGAAGAAAATTATCTCTGCAGCGCCTGCGGCCGCGAATTCTCCGCCGCTTCAGCGCAAACCGTAGAGGTCGACGACCAAGCGCTTGACGCCGCTCTTGCAGAATTAAAGGCAAAAAAGTCTGAGGCCGCGCAGGCAGCTCCTCGGCAGCCGATGACTGAACCGCGCTTTGCTACCAAAGTCGCCCAGGAGCTCAATACCCCGACGACGGCTGAAAAAACTGAACCGCCCGCACAATTTGATGAAAAAGAAGCTGGCCGAGGCGCTCCGATGCCGGCCATCTACCGCACGAAGAAGTCTGGCTTAGGGAGCTTCCTCCTCTTTGTCTGCATTCTGCTCTGTGCTGCGGTCGGCGCCGCCTGTGCATTTCTGATGATGCATCAGTTTGTGCTCTCTCAAGCCCCCTACGTTCGCCCTGTCTATGAAAAGGTTTGCCGCAGTCTCCCATGTCCGGGCTTTGTCTGGGCAGATGCTTCGGCCTTCAAGGCAAAGGCAACGCTTGCGCCTGATGAAACTTTGGGGCTCGCTAAGCCCACGGCAGTTGTTGAACTCACCAATACGTCCGAGTACCCGCAGATGCTTCCCGTGATCGAACTCAAGTATCTTGATCCGGCGGGCAGCACGCTCCTGCAGCGCGTATTGGAACCTGCCGACTACGGCTTCCCGCAAAAACCGGCCATACTGCCGGCCGGTGAATCGCTTACCGCTCAAATCAAGATGGAAGGAACGCTCTCCTTTGCCGCCACGGCTGCACAGGTTAAACCTGTTGTAGATGCCGGCCGCTAAGACGAGCCTCACCTGCCGCCAGCCCGAAGCGTTCGCCAGAAGCTTCGGGCTTTTTCTTAAATTTCGGCTTCAAACCCCAAAAAACCAACCCCATGAGTGTTCTCATCACCGGCTCCATCGCCTACGACGCAGTCTTCTCCTTCGCCGGAGCCTTCGGCGAGCAAATAACGCGCCCTGTTGAGCCAGGGTTCAACACCACATTTCTCACACGCGCCATGCGCCGAGATTTCGGCGGCTGTGCCGGCAACATCGCCGTCGCCATGAAGCGCATGGGCGGCGAACCGCTGATTTGGGGCGCTGTCGGCCGCGACGGCGGCGATTACCTTGAACATTTCGGCAGAGAAGGCATTCGCACCGACGGCATCGGCGTTTTCAGCAATGCTTATACCGCACAGTGTCTGATCATCACGGATCACACGGGAGCTCAAATTGCAGCCTTTCATCCCGGGGCGGCTGAGCGTACACCGGAGGTCCGCTGGCCCACAGATGCGGATGGAAAAGAAGCACAGCCCGCCATCGCGATCCTTTCGCCCGGCGGACGCGAAACGACGCTTTTTGCAGCTCAAGCCTGCAGAGCTCGCGAAATACCCTATTTCTTCGACGTCGGTCAGGAGCTTCCGCTCTTTTCGGCTGAAGAACTCCTTGACCTTGCGCACCATGCCGTCGGGATCATCTATTCAGACTCTGAGGCAGAGGCTTTTGAGCAAAAAACCCAACAAAGTGATGCCGACCTCGCCGAGAGCGGACTCATCGTCGTCCGTACGCTCGGAAGCCGCGGCGCACGAGTCTGGCTCCCCGGCGAGCGTCATGCGGCTTTCGTACCAACCGTGCCGATTCAAAAGGTTCGCAGCCCCGTCGGAGCGGGAGACGCCTTCCGCGGCGGCTTTCTTTATGCACTTGAGCGCGGTTTTTCACCCGTTGAAGCCGCGCAATGGGGGGCTGTAGCTGCCGGCCGAAAAGTGGCCGGCGCAGGCGCTCAGGACTACGAACTCACACCGCAGGCTGCTCAGCTCGATTTTGATCAATGGTTTGGGAAACAACCGCGAAAATAACGCGTTTGCTCACAAAATGATGAATCCTCGCGAGAACGGCACAATGACGATGAGCAGAAGATTCGTGATCAGAATCAGCACCAACGGCGAAAAATCAATGCCACGGAACGTAGGCAGCACTCGGCGGATGGGGCGCATAAACGGATCCAGAAGCACTGCGAGCGTATAAGTCATAGGGCTCTCGCGATTCACCCAGGAAAGCACGGCCCAGATGATGGCGCCCCAAGAAATCATTTCAAGCGCCCAACGGGCCATCATTGCAAAGGGAGCAATGATGAGGCCAATCGGGGTCGCCGGCAGATGCCCGATCGTGCGATGCACCAAGACGGCCACCACTGCGACGGCCAGGGCGGAAAGCAGCGCCGACCAATGTACACCGCCCCTTGTGGGAACGACGCGGCTGATGGGGACGACCAGCCAATCGGTTATGCGGCGCACGAACTCACACAAGGGATGCCGGGGCGAAAGCGCCCAATAGTGCAGCCAAGCCCGCAAAAGCAGGATGGCCCCAAAGCAGCTGAAGATGATCCCAAGAATGTATTGCAGAAGATGGAGCATGAGCGGCCTCAAAAATATCTGCGCTCATTATGCCAACCTCATGCGTCTGCGTCTCGCCTCTCTTTACGTTTGAGGCGTTCCGGTTCGTTTCAGTTGGAGTGTTCAGCCATTCGGCGAGCGAGCGCTTCACGGTCGCAGTCGGTTTCATCAATGGCTAAAGCAACACCGGCCGGCAGCAGCTGCGCGGTACGGCCCCAATCAAAGAAAGGACCCGGATCACTTTTTCGTCCAGGTGCAATGAATTCGTGCCCTGTCACACACTTCACCGGATGCCGACGGCAGATAGCCGGGAGAAGCTCGCCCAACGCTTGGTACTGTGCCGCTGCAAAAGGCACCTCACCGGTTCCTTCGAGTTCAATCCCGACCGAAAAATCATTGCAGGCGTTGCGTCCGCGGAAGTTTGAAAGTCCCGCGTGCCATGCCCGTTTCACCGTCGGAACATACTGAATCACCTCACCGGTGCGGCGAATAAAGAAATGGGTAGAAACGTGCAGCCCCTTGAGCGCTTTCAAGGGCTCCCAAGCAGGATCTTGAGGCCAATCTCGGCGATCGGGATCGAGCGTGCCCATAAAGAGCCGATCGACGGCGTCGCCGCCGAATGTTCCGGCAGGGAGCGAAATAAAGTGCAGCACAATCAGGTCTACCGGATCTCCGGCGGCACCCGACTTCGTCAACTGCGGCCGCTCATCCCAATACGGACTCGGGTGAAAGGACGACGAATAAAGAGGCGAAGAAGGGACGCCCTTCAGACGTCCCTCCTGCGTGATGAAAGTGTCTTCGCTCACGATTTGTCTGCATCTCGGCATTCGGCCGAACAGTATGACTTTCCGCCCCGATGCACGGCATCGCGCTTAGGGAAATACGTCCCGCAGTGTGCGCAGCGCTCCATCGGCTCTCCCACCGCAGCGGGCGTGCGCCCTTTTTGTGTGCGGCGAAGCTCCTCGAGTTCGTCGCGCTCTTTAATGGTGAGTTCAGACCGTCGGCGGCTGATTGACCAAGCCACCGCAATGACGATGAATATGCCGAGAAAGAAAAGAATGCGGCTCATCGAAAGGCCTCAAAACACTTCAAGAACGAAGCTGTAGACAAAATAGGCAACCGCAAAGACAACAAATCCCGCCCAGAAAAGACGCAGAGCCGTCTTGGCGCGCCAGCCCCAAACCGTACGGCCGAGGAGCAAAACACCGAACACCAGCCAAGAAATCCAGGTGAGGACTGCTTTGTGGTCGAAAAGGAAGTAGACGCCCTGAAGCTCCTTCGTGACAACCGCCCCCAGAATCAGCACCAGCGTCAGGCAGAAAAAGCCCGTAGCGACAATGCGGAAAAAGACGCGCTCCATCACGACCAAGCCGGGGAGCGAATCGAGCAAGTCGTCATTGGCCGAAAGCCCCTTGGCTCGCAGACGCGTATTCTGCAGCATCATCAAAACAGCCTGCACAAAGGCAATCATCATGAAGCTGTAGGCGGCCAGCGCGAAGACAAGATGCCAGCGGAAGGCAAGCGTCCAGTCGGCGGCCGGCACCACTTGTCCCTGGAAGAAAACCGGAAAAAGAGCGCCAAAGGCTGCGGCAATCAGGATGATGCCGAAAAGGGCATGAATGCGGTGCACCCAAGATTCAATCAAGAGTGTCACGACCGCAAAGAAGAACATCACGGAGACGGCATACCCGAACCCGAAGTGCACGGCTTCGGCCGTGAACATCTCCTGTCCGACGGCATACCCGTGAAGAACGAGACCGAGAAGCACGGGCCAGCGCAGAAGGCTGGAAGCCTTGGCTTCCGCCCCCTTCTTCATCGCGCTCATGATGGCGATGCCGCTCACAAGGTAGAGGAGCGCAGCAAATCCGGTGGAGATGAGGAGAACTGACATTGGAAATGGACGCCCGAGACTGGCTTCTTCTTTGGAGAAACTATCCCGGCAACGGCTTTGGTTAAAATAATGGATTCACGTCCGCAGTCTGCAGCCGCACTTCTCTGTTGAAGCAATGCTTCAACGAGAAATCCGGCCGGCCATTTCCGCGGCCGTCGTGAATCTCATTGTATAGTCGCGCCTTCTTACTAGGTGCTGAACAACCCGAACCCGCTGCCTCTGGTCCGCATCGACGGACGCCCGCGCCAAGCCGGTTCCTCAGGCTCATAGCTCATGCTCGACAATCTCAGCCAGCGTCTCTCGAAAATCGTCAAGACCATGCGCGGCCAAGCGCGCCTCACGGAAGCCAACACCAAAGAGATGCTGCGCGAAGTGCGCCTTGCGCTTCTGGAAGCCGACGTTGCACTTCCCGTAGTGAAAGAGGTCCTCAGCCGCATTAAAGAAAAGGCGATGGGCGAGGAAGTGGTCGGGAATCTCAACCCCGGTCAGGCGCTCGTCGGTGTGGTGCAGCGCGAACTCACCGCTATCATCGGCGGCGACTTGCCCCCTGAAGAGCGCAGCCTCAATTTCCGTGTGCAGCCTCCGGCAGTGATTCTGCTTGCCGGTCTGCAGGGCGCCGGCAAAACAACCACTGCCGGCAAACTCGCCCGCTGGCTGGTCCACGACGAAAAGAAGAAAGTACTTACCGTTTCCTGCGACGTGTACCGTCCGGCGGCTATTGATCAGCTCAAAGCCGTCACCGAACAGGCCGGCGCGGATTGGTTTCCCAGTCATACTGGCGAAAAGCCGCTTGACATCGCTGCCGCCGCAGTGAGCGAAGCTCGTCGTCGTTTTTATGATGTGCTGATCGTCGACACGGCCGGTCGTCTTGCCATCGACGAAGTGATGATGCAGGAAGTTGCCGACCTTAACACCTTCCTCAAGCCCGCCGAAACACTCTTCGTGATTGACGCGATGCTCGGTCAGGATGCGGTCAATACGGCCAAAGCTTTCAACGATCGGCTGCCGCTTACCGGCATTGTGCTCACCAAAGCCGATGGCGACAGCCGAGGCGGCGCATCGCTCTCGGTTCGCTATGTGACAGGCAAGCCGATCAAATTCATCGGTACGGGTGAAAAACTGGGCGGCTTTGAGCCCTTTGATCCCGAAGCCATGGCTTCGCGCATTCTCGGCATGGGCGACATTGTCGGCCTAGTGAAGGACGTCACGAAGTCCATCGACATGGCCGAAGCGGCCAAGCTCGCTGAAAAAATCCGTACCGGGGACAAATTCGACTTGACGGACTTCCGAGCACAGCTTCAGCAGATGGCCGGCTTTGGGAGCTTCTCCTCGCTCATGGAAAAAATGCCCGCACAGCTTCAGCAAGCTGCGAGTAAAGTGAGCGACGAGGACGTGCAGAAGAATCTGCGCCGCACGCTGGGCATCATCGATTCGATGACGCTGCAGGAACGCCGCAAGCCTGAGCTCATTAAAGCGAGCCGCAAAAAACGCATCGCCGCCGGTGCGGGCGTACCTGTGCAGGAGGTCAACCGTCTGCTCAAACAGTTTGAACAGACGCAGGACATGATGAAGCGCATGAAGCGCGGCGGCCTCTCCAAGATGATGCGCATGCTCGGCGGCATGAAGCTTCCTGGCATGGGCGGCGGCTTTCCGGGCGGCTTCCCCCCGGGCGGTTTCCCCGGCATGCCTCGCTGATTCAACCGACTGAAGGTTTTGGCAACGCATGGCTGCCGCAGTGCGCATTCTCGGACTCGACCCCGGTCTCAATCACACCGGCTGGGGCATCATTGACACGACGGGCGCCAAATCCATTTGGGTTGCGTCGGGCGTCTTTGACATCCCCAAGGGTGAGACTGCAGCGAGATTGGCGCATATCGCCCGCGAAATCGAAGCGGTCATCAAGACACATCTGCCGACAGTTGCCGCCTGCGAGCGTGTGTTCGTGAATGTCAACCCTCAAAGCACATTGCTTCTTGGACACGCCCGAGGCGCTGCAATCTGCGCGGCCAGTCTCGCCGGTCTTGCGGTTGAAGAATTTACGCCAAGCGAAATCAAACAGGCCGTTACGGGATCGGGCAGCGCCGACAAAAAAATGATCCAAGCCATGGTGGAGCGTCTCCTTCCCATGCCGCATCATCCGCGTACTGACGAGGCTGATGCTCTCGCCTGTGCACTTTGTCTGGCCAGTTCCTTAAAACTCCGGGCGCTGGAAAAGTCCGGCGGCACGAACCGAACCTACGCCACGGCAAGACGCGGCCTCGGCAGTTACGGCCGAGGGGCTCGAAGCGCCTGGACAGCCTTGGTTGAAAAAAAGGATCCTAAAAAATGATCGGACGACTGCACGGCAAACTGCTTGAAAAAAATCCGCCGCAAATTCTGATTGACGTTTCCGGCGTCGGCTACGAAGTCGACGTCCCAATGTCAACATTTTGCAATCTCCCGGAAGTCGGCGGAGAGCTCACGCTCCACACGCACTTCGTCGTGCGTGAAGATGCTCAGCTTCTTTACGGCTTTGCCACACTCGCCGAACGCGCTGTGTTCCGTGCGCTCATCAAGATTTCCGGCGTCGGTCCAAAAATTGCGCTGGCACTCCTTTCGGGCATCACGGTCGATCAGCTTAAAGACGCTGTCGATCGGGGAGAGACCGGACTCCTTACCAAAGTCCCCGGCATCGGCAAAAAGACTGCAGAACGATTGGTGTTGGAGCTCAAAGGTAAGCTCGCAGGCACCGGCGCAGCGACAGCGGCAGCGGCAGTGCCGACCTCCGGCGCACGTGCCGACGTTGCGGCCGCGCTCATCGCCTTGGGGTATTCCGAACGCGAAGCCGCTGCCGCGACGAAGAAGCTCCCCGAGGACTGCACGGTGAACGACGGCCTGCGTCTGGCACTCAAGTCACTCACGCATTAAGTCTTACCGGAGTAAGTGCACCGCGCCGCTGCGCTATGCTCATCCTCACGACAGCATTTTCATTTTCTCCAAGATGTCCGAAGACTCCTCCGACCGCCTGATTGCCGGCGGCTGCGCCAATCCCAATGAAGAGAACGTCGACCGCGCACTGCGGCCGACGCGGCTTGCCGACTATGTCGGGCAAAAAGCGGTGCGCGAACAGCTGCAGATCTTCATTGAAGCTGCGCGGCGCCGAGGCGATCCGCTCGACCATCTGCTCCTTTTCGGGCCGCCCGGTTTAGGCAAAACCACGCTCGCGCACATCGTCGCAGAGGAAATGGGCGTGAACCTGCGTCAAACCTCGGGCCCCGTACTGGAGCGCCCGGGGGACCTCGCTGCCATCCTGACGAATCTCGAAAAGAACGATGTGCTCTTCATCGATGAAATTCACCGGCTTTCGCCCGTCGTGGAAGAGATTCTTTACCCGGCGCTCGAGGACTATCAGATCGACATCATGATCGGTGAGGGTCCGGCAGCGCGCTCCATCAAGCTTGATCTGCCGCCCTTCACACTCATCGGCGCGACTACGCGAGCGGGTTCCCTAACCAACCCGCTGCGTGCCCGCTTTGGCATCGTCAATCAGCTCCAGTTCTACACCACGGAGGAGCTGATCACGATCGTGCGCCGTTCGGCCAGACTGCTCGGCGTCTCCATCGATCCCGAAGGCGCAGCAGAAATTGCGAGCAGAAGCCGGGGCACGCCTCGCGTGGCCAACCGACTGCTGCGACGCGTACGCGACTATGCAGAAGTTCGCCACGACGGCACCATTACCCGGGAAGTTGCCTCCGCCGCATTAACCATGCTTGACGTAGACCCTGTCGGTCTCGATTTCATCGACCGGCGCTTTCTGCTCACTATCCTTGAAAAATTTTCCGGCGGGCCTGTCGGCATTGACAATCTGGCCGCCGCTATCGGTGAAGACCGAGACACGCTCGAGGACGTAGTGGAGCCCTACCTCATTCAGCAAGGATTCCTGCAGCGCACGCCGCGCGGCCGCATGGCTGCGCACCGTGCCTGGGAGCATTTCAAGCTCACGCCGCCGGCGAATCAAGGCGGCGCAGTCATGCGCGACGCCACGCTCTTTTAAGCCGCATCGCTCAAGCATAAGTTCCGCCAGACCTTTGCGTTCTTAACCGTCTGCGAAGCTTTGCTTCATCTGCTCCAAGGACAAGCGGTCCACAACGTTCCCCGCTATGCGGATGGTCTGGATTTTTGCTAAGCGCCTCTATCGCGTTTAAGGGCGATTGGAAGCTCTAAATCATCCTGCCCAAGCGAAAGCTTTTCTTGCGGCCGCGCGGCGTTTTTGCCTTGATGCACATTCCTTCGGCCAATAGTGACCTTTCGTCACATGATGGCTATCAAGAAGCATACGATCAAGAGCAAGGTAATCGCTAAATCCCCAATCGTTCCATCGATTGTCTGCTTCACAATTGTGAAGCAGATCTAAACCCATAAGCGCCACACTGCCGATGCATGGGTGAATCGCGCCATAACGAAAAAAAACGCGAGATGCTCGCGCTACTTAGCTTGGGAAATTCATCCCGGATGCTGGAAAGTTAGGGATCAGTTATCTGAGAGTATTGACGTCAACCTCTGACACGCGGTGGGCATTGTTCGCCAATTAAGAAAAAGCCTTCCCTCACTTTGAGAGCAAGAGAAGGCTACTTCTTGGAGAGAGAAAAAAAATTAGTATTGGTCGAACATGCGCTGGATGTCAGCGTCGTTATCTGTCTCCGTCAGCGCCATCATTAGAAGGATGCGAGCCTTCTGCGGATTGTGCAGCATTGCACTTTGGAAGCCTTCGCGCGTGAACTTGCCTACAGGCGTGATCATGCCAGTCGGAACGCGCGAGGCAATCACTACCTTGATGCCTGCTTTCTTTGCTTCCTTCAAGGCCTCCATCACATCATCAGGAACATTCCCGTGACCAAGACCTGCACTTACGATGCCTTTAACGCCCATCTTGATCATGGAGCGAATGAGACTGCCGTCTTGGCCGAGTGAGGCGTAGTTGATTTCAACGCGTGGAAGCGCATTTAACTTCGAGATATCAAACTCACTATTGGTTGTATGGCGCTTCGTGTTGATGTTGAAGAAGAACGGCTTGTTGTTCTGCATGATGCCCAAGCATCCGGTATCCGGGCACTGGAATGTGGCAACGTTGGTCGTATTGGTTTTCGTCACGCCAAACGCCGACCCGATCTTGTCGTTCATGCTGACCATAACGCCCTTGCCCTTCGCTTCGGGCGAAGCCGCCAAGGCGACGGCATTGACAAGATTAAGCGGACCATCAGCGCTGAGACCTGTAGCGGGACGCATAGAGCCAACCAGTACAACAGGCTTGTCGCTTTTGACAACCAGATTTAAGAAATAGGCTGTTTCCTCAAGCGTATCGGTGCCGTGCGTGACGACAATGCCGTCCACGTCTTTCTTTGCCAGAAATTCATTGATTCGCTTTGCGAGCGTCAGTTCGTTAGCGACCGAAAGCTTAGAACTCCCGACGTTGAAGATCTGCTCGCCAGTGATGTTGGCGAAATTTTTGATTTCCGGCACGGCGTCCGTCAGAACTTCAATACCGACTGGTTTGTGGCCGGAACCAACACCATAATCCGTAAGCGAAAGCGAGCCGGAACCGCGGCTCGCGATCGTACCGCCGGTAGCTAGAATCGCAATATTGGGGAGCGACTTGACTTGTTCTGCCTTAACGGGCGCATCAGCCGCAGCAGCAGGGAGAGCCGTAAGGCTGGCGCCTGCACCCAAAAGAATACTTGTCGCAAAGGCAATAGCGGTCTTCTTAATCATAGTTTCCTCCATTTGGGTGGATTACTGCGGCAGAATGACCTTGCCAACACCATTCTCAATTTCAATGGTTGTGCCGAGATCAGCAGAGAGCTGTTTTAGGTGCTCAAGCGTCTCTACACTCTGGGAAAGCTTAGGCGAGCCACGATGCGGACGCGGATTTTTCTGACCCAAGTCGATTGGATAAAGCTTCACTTCGGTGAGCTTCCCGTCTTCGATCGTCCATGAAGGCAAAACAGCGCGCCAGATTTCAGGGTTAACGACGTCGCCCTTCGTACCGTTCTTGCTGCGGAAATCCATATAAGCACCGACGCTCATTTCCTGCGGCAGGTTCTTGCCATCAAAAGCGTCATAGGGCTGGCGTGCGACAGTTTCAGCTTGAAAGATGAAGTTTCCAAGAGAGTAGAAGATTACGCCGCCCTTCCAGCATTCAATACCGCGAAGCTGATGCGGACCATGACCGATCACAACGCTCGCACCCGCGTCAATGCAGGCTTTGCTGAAGGTTTCAATGAATTCAGGTGACTTCATCGTGTCGCCGCCGCGCATTTCGTGATGGTGGACTGAGACGATGACAATGTCAGCCTGCCGGCGAGCTTCAGCAATTTCATCGAGTGTCCGCTTTAAATCCTTCTTGTTGGGCGCTGTTTCATTGCGTTCCGGGCCATCAGTGAGGACAAAATTCATGCTTCCGAGCGGCAGTGTGCCTTCGGGGAACGGCAGACGGTAGCCGCGGGAAATTAGATTGAACGTGCGGGCATTGATCTCCGTGATGTCGGAAAGCTCCTTTGCCATATCGAAGTGCTTTTGATTCACATGATGGACAGTACGGAAACGAAGCGGATTCAAACCCGGACGTCCCTTCATGGTGAAACCTTGTCCGCCAGCGGCAGCAGCCGGATCAAGCGTAGACGTAATGCCGATCATGGCAACGCGGGCATGCTTAGTTTCGAGGTATGCCGCGCCAGAGGCTTCCTGAAGCGTCATGCCGGTGCCAGCAAAAATCATGCCGCGCTCTTTGAGATGCTTGATTGTGGCAACAATCCCGCCCTGTCCAAAGTCGCCGGAGTGATTGTTCGCCGTATTAAAGAGATTGAAACCATAGCGGTTCATATCGTCGAGGAGAACAGGGTCGCTCATTGCCCACGTACCGCCCGATGTCGCCGCCGGGGCGCCTTCTTGGTCATGAAAAGTAGATTCAAGGTTGGCAAAGCGAACATCATGAGCCTCAATCAAGCACTTCAGTTCGTCGAAACCTTCATAGCCATCATTTGGAATGCGGCGGGTAATGAAGCTGTCGCCCGACGCAATGAATGTCGTCTTCATAGGAAATCTCCCTTTTTTTGGTTCTCCAAGCTGCAAGCTCGAGCCCCGTGCGCTTCCACCGCCTGGAGAGAGAAGAAGCGCACGGAACCCTGAAACTTAGCCTCTTGTGCCCTTAGCTTTTTCATAGGTGCGGTGAATGATTTCTGCAGCCACTTGGCCACCCTTGAAGAGATCAGTCATATAGATCTGTTCGGCATTGGTGTGGTTCTTGCTGTAGCCCAAGGCAAGACCAATCGCCTGGATGCCGTTCCAGTTGAAGTGATTGCCGTCCATTCCGCCACCGCCGCGTTCACACCAACCTTCAACTCCCACAGTCTTCAATGCGTCCATTGCTGTCGAAACGATTTCAGACTGCAGATCGACAAAGAACGTGTGGTAAAGCGTCTTGATATTCACGTCGATCGGGGTGTTCCAGCGCTTCGCCGTCTCGGCGAAAGTCGCCTTGAAGCCTTCGAGATACTTTTCAAGCGCGGTATCGTCGGTGCTTCGAGCCTCAGCTGTCATTTCGCAGAGATCCGGAACAACATTGGTACCGGTTCCTCCCTTGATGACGCCAATATTCGAAACTACCGTGGGCGTGATGCGGCCTTCCTGAAGATGCATAATCGCGTCTGCAGCAACACGGATGGCAGAGAGTCCCTTCTCTGGCTCATTACCGGCATGGGCCTTGATGCCGTGAACCTTGATCTCGATCTTGCACTTGGTCGGCGCTTGATTGATGATGCGGCCTATGCGGCCAGGCGCGTCAAAGACGAAAGCCTGCTTGCTTTTAAGCTTAGAAAAGTCAAGCTGACCAGAGCCTTGAACGCCGATCTCTTCACAGACCGAGAAAACCACTTCTACGGGGCCGTGAGGCTTTCCGCTTTCTTTGACACGACGAAGTCCGTCCAGAACGGCACATAGGCCAGACACGTCGTCGGCAGCAAGAATTGATGTACCGTCGCTCTTAATCAAGTCCTCGGCTTCATTCACAACAGGATGAATAGCCCCGGAATTCCTCACGCGATCCAAATGGGCAGAGAGAAGAATTGAAGGCACATCCGAGGCGCCGGCGAGGCGACCAATTAAATTGCCAGTATTGCCGCCAAGCTTTTCACCTGCTTTGTCTTCTTCAACTGTCAGCCCGAGATCAAGGAGCTTCTGCTTGACGACGTCGGCAATTTTGCGTTCGTCCCGGCTCTGGACTGGGATTTGGATAAGTTCCAAAAATTCCTTAAGCATGGATGCTTCAGACATAACGTTCTCCTTTTCTTTTATGAATTAGAAGACGTAGAGCATCAGCGTCACGAAGATGAGTGCGCCAGACATCGGGATGATCTGGAACTTCGCCACAGTCATCGGCGAAACCTTCGCGATCCCGGCGCAGATAATCATGGCACCGGCTACAGGCGAGATTGAACGACCAATACCACCCGAGAGCACCGTCATGGCACCCATATTCATAATGTCAAGGCCAAATTGCGGAGCATGCGCGCTCACAGCATTGTTGAAGGCGATCGAAGCTGCTTCGCCTGAACCGCAGAGCACAGCGATGACAAACGGACCAACAATCGAAGCACCCTTTGCAATGACAGGCGACGAACTCATAAACTCGATCAGGGCCTGGATCAGACCTACGCTCTTCATGCCGGCCACGAAGATATTGGCCGCAACGATGATGCCGAAGATGTTCCCGAAGCTGTCACCCATGCCCTTAAAAAAGGTCTTGACGAACGTGCCAGGATTCGGACGAACGGCAATCAATGCCACAACTGCACCGATGATCATGGCGTGTGAGACCGGCATCTTGAGCGCCGACACGATGCCAAAGTTTCCAAGGAGCAAAATGATGAGCGGGAGAAGCGGAATGATGGAATAGAGGTAGTTAATCTTGAAATCGGGCGGGATACCTTCGCCGTCAGCTTCTAGCTTCACTTCATCAGGACGCCAGCCACGCTTCTTCATATAGAAGGCTATCAAGACCATCAGTGCGGACGAAATCACTACCGAGCCCAGAATCGGACCTGCAACCATCTGGACGAATTCGATTGAGGGACGCTGTGCAAGATCGGCGACGATCGTCGGATGCACGTGGCCCGGATTCAAATTACCGCCATAGAGGCCGGCCATCACAGCCGCGGCCGCGAGCGGTGCAGGAACACCTGCGGAAAGAAGCAGCGGAATGAAGATTGTGCCCACAGCGGCGGAAGTACCGGCCGCAGACGGGATAGCGCTATTCACGATGGTCGTCGCGAGCGATACGCCAATGATGACAAACGGGCCGGCCTTCTTCAGCAGCTTCAGGAAGACAGCAATCAAATGGGTATGAAGACCTGTCATCTTGACGACAGCTGCAAAACCCATCGAAGCGATGATGACTTCAAAGACATTCGCCTGCTTCATCGACTTCGAGAAGGACACGAGGGGGCAAGCGGGTCGCCGGCCATGCAAGCGAGAATCAAGCCGCCTGCGATAAGTACCAGTCGGGTCTCGTACTTTTTAACGAGCGCCCAGCACATCGCCAGAATGACGACTGCCGAGAGGATCATTGTCATGGTTGTCTCCTTTTTTTCCTGCTAGAGGTAGTCTTAGGAATCCAAATGGAATTAATGCCAAACGGCTCTCATACGCGCGCGAACCATTGCAGATGCTTGACGCAGTGGCGCATGCAGACGTCGTTCTGGAAGGTTTTCGGCTTTGGCAAACCGAATGCCTTTCAAGATAGCTGCACGAGCCTTTTTCACATCGTCAGTTGCGGGCAGATCAGGATCGGAAATGTCAAGAAGCTCACCCAAAATCCCGAGCTGCGAGAAATGTCTTACGTCATATGCCATAGGCGGAATCTCGGATGCGAAATGATCTAGTGCTTCAACGGTTCTTAGCGTGATGCGGGCAGCTGATTCCTTGCTCATCGCATGAACCATAACCTCCGGATCGTTGAGTGCAATCAGGTAGTCGGCTTGGTAGCCAAAAGCAAGAAATGCGCCTGACATCGCCTTGCCGACAATGAAACCCACAACAGGATGTCCGACTTCGCGCGCTTTAATGAAAGCGGCAGAAGATGCTGCAAGCGCCTGGTGAATGCCGAACGCCTCTTCCCGCCTGCCATAGGCCTGACTCGCAACATCAATGACGAGCACAAGCGGCGTCTTTTCTTCTTGGCTGGACTCGGCTTGGACGAAATCCAAAACGGACGTCGCAACAGCCCAACCTTCGAGAAGACCTACTTCACCTTTCCGAGCGCGTGGATAACGATTCTTAGGATCCGGAAGTACGGCCATGAAGCGAACAGCCCTACCATCGATTTCGCCGTCAGCCGCGGCAACGCTCGGGATCAGCTCCCCCAAAAGCTTGGCCTCCGGATCGAGCGCCTTGAGCCAAACAGCACCCCTGCTCGCAGCCGCGAGGCTCTTCGTCGTTTCAACGCGATTCATTTGCGATCTCCTTGGGAGAAAAGGGCTTTGGTAATTTCGGGAAACACCTGCTGAGAAGCATCAAAACCGGCAAGTCTCGGAAGGTAGAAGCCCACACGGTCTGTGCGAAAAGATTCTGGGCTGCCTTGAGCAAAGCATTTGGCAATTGCCGTTCGAACGGCATCTACGTCATCGACTGCAAGCTCATCGGCAAATCCGGTCTCATAGCGGATTTCTCCGCCCGTCATCGACCAAATAAAAGGCTTATCTTTGGAGTCATATTCTGTGATGCCCGCCTCCTGCTCAATCACCTGCGGACCATTGAGGCCCAGACGAGCTTCTTTAGTCACGACCAAGTAGGAGCAAAGCCCTGCAGCAATCGACATGCCGCCGAAGCAACCGACCGTTCCCGTGATGAGGCCAACAACTGGCGTATGACGGCGCAGCTTGGCAATGGCTGAATGAATATCGGCAATGGCTGCCAGCCCAAGATTTGCTTCCTGAAGACGCACACCGCCCGTTTCGAGGCAAAGGATCACAAGAGGCGGATTCCCTGCCTCAGCGTCTTCGAGGGCAAGCTCAAGCATCGCCGCCATCTTGGCGCCTGACACTTCACCCATGCTTCCGCCCTGGAAAGCCCCTTCAATGGCAGCCACACAGCAAGCTTTACCGCCGAAAGTCCCCTTAGCAATCACCATGCCGTCATCGGCCTGTGGAACGATGTTCTGTTTTTCAAGCCACGGAGACTCAATGAAGTCAAACGGTCCCAAGAGCTCGCGGAAGCTTCCGCTGTCAAGAAGCGCCTTTGCGCGTTCACGAGCACGCAGTTCAATGAAGCTCTTTTTAATCAGCATGACTACGCCTCCTGTTCTTTTGCGGCTTCAATGGCCTGTTCAATCCGGATGCGTGCAACACCTGGCGTTGCGCCGAAGTCATGAATGACCATGATCCCGGCAGGCAAACCCTGCATCACCGACAAGCGTTCAAAAATGGCGCTCCATCGAGCTGCGCTGTTGTCCACAGATGAAGTGATCTTGACGGTGAGATCCCTCTTGTCACTCACACCGTCGTAGAGCACTTCCATGTCACCCGATGCAACCACGCCCATCTGGACTTGAGCGTCCTTGATCGGTTGGCCGGCCGGTATCTTTAATTCAAGCGATTCCATAAATTTCCCCAATGAGTGATTTCTTTCTTCGACCCAGAAAGCCAATAAGCGGTCCAAGAAAAGCGTCGCAGCGAGAAGATCGGCGGAGCCACCCGGTGAGAGCTTTTGTTCCTCCATTTGGCGGCACAGTGCCTCATATGCCGCACTGCCCTCAGGAAGGCCGACACCTCCAAGGTCAAGCACCTGTTTTGCACCGCTCTGTACTGCTTGGAGTCCAGCGAGTCCGCCGCGATGGGCGATGCAGGTATCCGGAAGGGTTGCCATGAGCGCAAGCAACGCATTGATCTGAGAAGCGGCTTCAGAGAGCCCAGCCTTGCGGGACTTCAGGAGCGCAGGGAGCGCAAATAAGCGGACATGCTCAAAACCGCTTTGCGCCTCTTCCCTGGCTCCAGGAAGTCCTAAGCGCTTTCGGACGACAAGACCGTGGCTTGTTGCGGGTGCCTCGAACCCCGGGTCCGGAATCGAAGCAATGTGGCCCGCAAGTGCTGCAACACGCTCTGCAGCTAGAGCGCTTCGCTCCTCAGCAAGCCCTGCTGCCACAGTCAACAGCCCTTGCGCATAAATTGCGCCACGGTGCGTATTAACGCCGCCCGTTGCCTTGAGCATTGCGACCTCCGCCGCACGCCCAATAGCGCCGACTGTCATTCGAAGTGCTGAGAGAGACTCCGGATTATTTCGATCGGCTTTCTTCGCTGCATCGGCCATTGCCTTGAAACTCGAGCTAATGGCGTCCACGGACGCATGCATCATCTCGATCGTCATGTCCGTATGCGACCCGGAACTGCGCCAATTAACAAGCCCCGGTTTTGGGAAGAGATTCGCCTCATCCTTCAAGCTTGCGGTTGCAAGGAGCGCCAGTTCTTCCGCCGTTGGAAGACGCTCAAGCGACTCATCAAAGCGAACGGCACGACACATGGCTACCAGCTCCGGAACTTCGCTGGAGGGTTGTAGAGACCGCCCGACCATTCGACGAGATCGGCAATACTCTTAGCGGCAAGAAGCGAACGATTTGCCTTTGCCGGATTGATCTCAAGGTCTTCCGAGCGAAGAAGCTTCTTTTCAAATCGCAACTTCTTCACTACTGCAGGATCTGCGGCCATGCCGATGTCCGTAATCCCCGCTACGGATGCCACAAGTGCTTTTCGCTCTTCCAAGGATTCTGCACGATAGAGACACGCGATACCTTCTTCGGTCACAACGTGCGTCACATCGTCGCCGTAGATCATTACGGGCGCGAGCGGTAAACCAGCCTTCTGGGCAACTGGCACTGCATCGAGCGTTTCAACGAACGTAGGCTTCGGACCTGCCTGAAAGGTTTCCACCATTTGAACCACGAGCTTCTTGCCGCGAGCAACCGGATCGGGCTTCGGGATCATTTCAAGCCAGGCTTTCGTTGGGTGCCGACGGCCATGCGGGTCGTGCCCCATGTTGGGAGCTCCGCCGAAGCCAGCCAAGCGGCCGCGCGTAACGGTTGATGAATTGCCAAGCGGATCCATCTGGAGAGTTGAGCCCACGAACATGTCAACGGCGTATTGCCCTGCCATTTGGCAGAAAGCGCGGTTCGAACGCATGGAACCGTCCGGCCCCGTAAAGAACACGTCCGGGCGCGCAGCAATGTAGTCTTCCATCCCCAATTCACCGCCAAAGCAGTGAACACTTTTGACCCAACCCGATTCAATGGCGGGAATCAGCGTCGGATGCGGATTCAAACACCAATGACGGCATACCTTGCCTTTGATGCCGAGCTCTTCGCCGAATGTTGGAAGAAGCAATTCGACGGCAGCAGTGTTGAAGCCGATGCCGTGATTCAAAGATTCGACTTCGTGCGGTGCGTAGATCCCCTTCAAAGCCATCATGGCCATCAGGATGTGTGCGTCCTTGATCTGGCGCGGATCGCGCGTAAAGAGCGGTTCGATAAAGAACGGCCGGTCAGCCTTTACAACGTAATCCACCCAGGAACCAGGAATATCAACACGCTTTAGATCTTTCGGATCGTCAACAATCTCGTTTACCTGTGCAATCACGACACCGTCATGGAACGCGGCGGCCTCGAGAAGCGCTGGTGTATCTTCCGTGCTTGGACCCGTATAAAGGTTCCCTTCTCGGTCCGCCGCATATGCGGCAACGAGCACGACGTTCGGAATCAAATCAACGTAGAGCCGTGAGTAAAGCTCAACGTAGGTGTGAATCGCACCTATTTCGAGCTGGCCGTCTTCAAGGAGCTGCGCAATGCGCAAGCTTTGCGATCCCGCGTACGAAAAATCGAGGCGCTTTGCAATCCCTTTTTCGAAAAGATCCATGTGCTCTGGGAGGCTCACACTTGGCATGATCATATGCAAGCCGTGAATCCTTTCGGAATCAACATTCACAAGCGCACGCGAAAGAAAATCCGCCTGCTTCTGGTTGTTCCCTTCGAGCACAACACGGTCGCCCGGCATAACCAGGGTGTCGATTGCCATTCCGATTTTGTTCGTTGGGATCACCTTCCCAGATAAACCAAGCGCCTTCCTTGTTCCCTCGAGTCGGGCATGCTTTGCTCTTCGCCGGACATCCCACCGGCGAGTGCTTGAGCCTACTACCATAAGGCTTTCTCCTTAATTTCGACCTGCCGCAACTTGATGCGGTCGAAGCATTTGTCAGCACTAAGTTTGTTCACTTAAACCGATCGGATCAATCACATTTTCCGTACGTTCATTACTAAAACCGAAATGGTTTGCTAAGTACTCCTTCTCTTATGCTTCCCCTTAAGGATTGCAAGTCCCTCTTCCTTATTGAAACTGAAGCGACATGCTCATTCGTCCTCACGATCTTCTATTCCTGACCGGTAAGGCGTCTTTACGAGACAGCCTTGCCCCTTTAATTGACGGCTTTTGGCAACCTGCCTCCATGCCCGTGGTTGTAAGGCGTGATGCGCACAATGCTGATTGGATACCGATTGGTCTTCGCGGTCCGAACCGACAGGACAGACAAGCAAATTGGGCGAAAAAAGGAGATGTGCTGCGTGTACTAACACCTGAAGATCTGGCGTCCAGCTCCATCCTCGATCATTCGCCTTTACGGGATTGGCCTGCCGTACAAGCAGCCCTGAAGCTCCTGCTTCGCCCTGCTCCGGCCAAATGGGGGATCACGGGAAGCTGTGGGTTTTCGCTCGCATGGGGTTGCTCTGTCATGCGGGCGTCAAGCGATTTGGACTTGGTTGTGAATGCGTCCTTACCCTTGGACAAAGACGAAATGCGTGATTGGCTTCAAAGCTTCAGGAACCTCTTGGTGGGGATAGACGTTCAGATTTCAACGCCATCAGGCGGATTTGCACTTCGCGAATGGCTTCTGCGGGACGCCGTGCTTCTAAAAACCAGTTCCGGTCCCGTACTGACTGATAAACCCTGGGGGGACTTGTCATGAGAGTCTTCTTTGTATTTCCGGGCCAGGGTACTCAACGTCCCGGCATACTTCACGGCTTAAACACTTTTGGGCTAAGCGTCCTTGAAGAAATGAGCAATGCCATCGGCTTGGATCTCCTGACGCTCGATTCTGCTGAAGCGTTCGAACGCACAGAAAACGTACAGCTCGCACTTCTCTGTGCGGGAATTGGGAAATGCCGAGAGCTAGAAGCCGCCGGTATTCAGCCTTCACTCGTTGCAGGACTCTCGATCGGAGCTTTCGGTGCTGCAGTCGCGGCTCACGCCTTGTCGCTTACGGATGCTGCTCGTTTGGTGCTACTTCGCGGCCGCTTGATGCAGGGTGCCTATCCTTCGGGATATGGCATGATGGCAATCGGCGGATTGAACCTCAATACAGCGGAAGACATAACGAATGCCGTTGACGACATCTATGTTTCCAATATCAACTCCGAACAGCAAATTGTTCTATCCGGACCATTATCGTCTTTGGACATTGCGGCAAAGCGTGCAAAGGACCGCGGCGCCCTTTACGCAAAGCGCATTCAAGTTACTGTTCCTTCCCACTGCCCGCTTCTCATGTGTCCAGCCAAGGTATTAATGGAAGCATTCCAAAAAGTTGAGGTCAAGCGCCCGAAAGTGCCTTATCTTTCCGTCAACTCGGGCCGTGTGATTTGGGACCCTACCAAGCTTGTAGACGATCTGGCCTTTAACATGGCTAGGCGCACCTCTTGGCTTGATGCCGCACAAGCCGCTAAAGAACGAGGCATCGATGTCCTTATTGAAATGCCGCCCGGCGGCATCCTCGGCTCACTGGCAAAAACAACTTTTGCGGACGGCCTCGTCATCTCGTCATCGACAACGCCCGCAGAAGAAATCATTGAGAGAATTGGAAGACTTCAATGAGGTAGCGGCAAAGGCAACGGCGTACCGGACCGGCTGCGGCCGTACATGCGAGCTTCTGCGGCAAGCGCGAGGAAATTGGCTTCGTGCTCATGCGTCTTTTTGAAGACAATCCCAACAGTCTGCCGGATTCGATAGGGTTCTGCCAACGTAATGAGTTTGACGGTTGACTCAAAGACCGGTTGCATCCGGCCTGGCAACAAGGCAAAACCGAGGCCCGCCTGAACGAAGCTCACCATTGAGAAAATGTCGTTCACCTTCGCCACAATCTCCGGCGTCTTTCCAGTCTGCCGAAATGCATCAACAAAGCCGTCGAACGTTGCAAAGCCTTCCTGCAGCGTGACCCATTTAGCAAAATGGAGATCCTTTAGATCTGCATCTTTCTTGCGTCCCTTGTAGTCCGATGGCGCGGCCAAGAAAAGATCATCATCAAAGAGTTTGATGACAATGTTCTTTCGCTCGTCAATCTCCTCTCCGCTCGTCGCAATCACGATAGCGTCAAGCTTGTTCTCTTCAAGTTTCGCTAAAAGTGACTTGTTGCTTCCCATCACAAGCTCAAATTCAAGCTCTGGCCTACGGTACTTCATGCCGAGAATGAGGTTCGGCACGGTGCGGACCGAAAGCGAGTAAAGACTTCCGAGACGCATGCGCTTTTGTTCAAAACCGCCGACACGCCTCGTCTCTTCCACGGCCTCGTGCATTCTCGCAATTAAATCTTGAGCATATTTTGCAAACTCTCTTGCGGTGGGCAACGGCTGAAGCTGTCGTCCTTTGCGTGTAAAAAGCGGACATTGAATCGTTTCTTCAAGCGTATGAAGCGCCCTATGGACGCTCACCGCCGCAGTTCCCAGGTCTTCTGCCGTCTTCGCAATATTTTCAGTACGCAAGAAGGCCAGAAACACTTCCAGCTTTCGCAATGAAAGTCGATCGTCGAACATACTTTTTTACCCGCGCCAGAGATCGGACTTTTCGGAAAGGGTCCAATCATCATTTTCAATACTTTAAAGCCCAGAACTAAAGAGGAAATCAAGCAAAAATCCCTGAAGCTTGCGCCGAACGCCACCTCGATAGTGACCGACGCTTACGGGCTCCACAAGTCAATCAGTGCCGACCGACAGAATTGTATGGTTGCAAGAGCCGCGGCACACTGGCCAGCAGCCGCTTCGTATAAGGCGCCTTGGGGTGCGTCAGCACCGCTGCCGCAGCACCTTCTTCAACGATTCGTCCGCCCTGCATAACCGCCACGCGGTGGGCAGCGTGCTCCACCACGGCAAAGTTATGCGTGATGAGCAGATAAGCCAAACCGCGCTCGCGCTGCAGACTGCCGAGCAAATTAAGAATTTGCGCCTGTACGGAAACGTCCAAAGCGGAAGTTGGTTCATCGAGCACAATCACTTCAGGCTCAACCGAGAGTGCTCGGGCAATGGCAATGCGTTGACGCTGACCGCCCGAAAATTCATGCGGCAGACGCTCCAGACTTTCGGAATCGAGTCCAGTCTCCTTCAAAAGCGCCTGCATGCGGAGAAGTCGCTCTGCAGGCGTCAACTCCGGTCTGAGCGAAACGAGCGCCTCTTCCAAAATCTGCCCCACTGTCATGCGCGGATCAAGCGAAGAAAAGGGATCCTGAAAAACAATCTGTACCTTTCTTCTGAAAGCCGGGCTGCGAGGCCCTGCAACCGGCATTGAAATGCCGCCGCAGCGCACAGTACCCTCTGCGAGCAGTCCGTTTCCTAAAAGCCCTAAAGCAGTCAAGGCGGCCGTCGTCTTGCCGCTTCCCGATTCACCGACGAGCGCAAGCGTCTCTGCGCGATGAAGCGCGAGCGTGCAGTCCGGCAAAATAGTGCGGCCGACCGCACGGCCGACAAAAGCCGCGAGCGACTGCGTAAAGCCTTTGGGTGCCGTACGTACTGCCGCATGTTGGAGTTCCAGCACGGGCTCTCCGTCTATGGCCGCCGCTTCGGGCGCAGCGAACGTCCTGCATTCGGCGGTCGTCTTGTCGCCCGCGAAGATGCACCGCACAGTGCCCAGCCCATCGCGCCGAGACTGAGGAGCAGGCGCATGTTCAAAGCACTTTGACTTGGCCCGTGCACAGCGCGGCGCAAAAGCGCAGCCCTTGAGCGGCCCCCAAAGATTCGGCACCGAGCCTTCCACCGGCTGGAGCGGAGCACCGTCCGGCCGCGGCAGCGCACCCAGGAGCGCCTGCGCATAAGGATGCTCCGGATGGGCAAGAAATGCTTCTGTCGGCGCCATTTCGACAATTTCACCCGCATACATCAGTGCAACGCGATCAGCGATCCCTGGCAGCAGCGCAAGGTCATGAGTGATGAAAATGAGCGTCAAACCGCGTTCGCGCTTCAAGTCATTGAGAAGCTCGAGAACCTGACGCGCTACAGTGACATCCAAAGCCGTGGTCGGCTCATCCGCCACCACCACTTTGGGATCTGCCGAGAGTGCCATGGCGATCATCGCGCGCTGCTTCAGACCGCCCGACAACTCATGCGGATAAGCGTCATAGGCTTCTTCCGGGCGAGGAATGCCGACTCGGCGCAGCCACTCGACGGCACGCGCTCTTGCCTCCGTGCGTCCGCACGTCGAATGCGTGCGGATCATTTCCGCCACCTGATCGCCCACCGTCATCACGGGGTTAAAGCTCGTTGCCGGTTCCTGAAAAATCACGGCAATGCCTGCCCCGCGAACGCGCTCCATTTCTTTCTCGGTGAGTGACAAGAGCTCTCGTCCCTCGAGCGTCACCGTCCCCGAAGGCACTTGAGCATCCTCGGGCAGCAGCCGCATCAGCGCCATCGCAGTAAGGCTTTTGCCGCAGCCCGATTCCCCCACAAGCGCCAGCGCTTCACCGCGGCGTACGGTGAAACTCACGCCGCGCACAGGGTGAAGCACGCCGCCCGAGAGCGGCAGATCTATCGTCAGGCGGTCGACCGATAACAGCGACGGTTCACTTTGGATATTCATCAGCACCCCTCCATCAAGCGCGGCCACGGCCCGCGGCACGAGGATCAAAGGCATCTCGAACGGCAGAAGCAAAAATATTGGCCGAGAGCACCAGCGTCACAAGGAAGAGAAAGCTGGCGAGAAGATTCCACCAAATCATGGGAGAGCGCGACAGTTCGCTGCGGGCTGAATTAATCATGGTGCCGAAGGAATGCATGGTGGGATCCACCCCGACGCCGACATAAGAAAGCACGGCCTCATAGAGCACAATGCCCGAAAAGTCGAGCACCGTAACGATCAGAACGATGTGCATCACATTGGGCAGAATATGGCGCCGCATCACCGCAAAAGGCTTCACGCCCAAGGCTTTAGCCGCTGACACGAAGTCGAGCGTGGAGAGTTTCATCGTTTCAGCCCGCAAAAGCCGCGCGAGCGTAGCCCAGCCAGTCATGCCGATGATGACCGCGAGCAGCATCAGCCGCAGATCCGCGCGTTCGAGACTGGTTTGATAGAGCTCTGGGTGCTTATCGAGGAACACCTGCACCATCAGTACGGATGCCGCGATGAGGAGCACGCTTGGAATAGAGGAGATCGTCGTATAAACATACTGAATGACATCGTCCACCCACCCGCGGAAATAGCCTGCGGCAATTCCGAGCGTCAGCGCAAACGGCAGCGTCGCGAGCGTTGCGAGCGAACCGATCACCACCGCCGTTCGAACACTTTTGACCGCTTCATAAAGCACGTCGTTGCCAACCGCATCCGTACCGAAAACGTGCCAGTTGGGCCAAATCAGGATAAGCCAGACCATCAGCAGCCAAGCGACTGTAAAAACAAGCATGGCCGGTCTCCATGGGAAACGCCCGTCTCGGTTCCGCATCACCATCAAGGTCTGCGTGAAGGTCGCGTTTCGCCGGCGGGCTATCGCCAAAGCCGTGAAAATCCACGCGAGAAAGGCTGTAACACCGCCCGCGATTGCGGCAATCAGCGTTCCCTTTACCAATTCAAATGTCCTTGTACGGTGCCCAAAGAGTTTCCCCGCATTTTTGAGCGGCTGGAAATCACGTACGGCATGTCCGTCTTTAAAAACCGTCGTCTTGTCGAATTCGCGAAGCGCAAAAGGCATGGAATAGCTGCGCTCATCCCCTGCCGCTTTAAGGCGCTCCAGTATCACAACATCCAAAAGGGACTTCACCTCCGGAGAGTACGCCTGCACGGCACTTGCGGCGTCTGAGGCATCCGCCGGCGGCAGTGCGTCGCGCCAATGAATGGAGTCCATGAGCGCCGTCAGCAGAAAAATCGCCAGTACGGCAGCCGAGGCTGCTGCAGAAGGCCTCGCAAAAACCATGCGCCAGCGGCGTGCCAATTCCGGCGATCGGCGAACATGACGGACGGCCAATATGAGGAGGACGAAAAGCCCCCACGCAACAAAGTCAGTCGGAAGGAAAACAGGAAGCATGACGAATTGAGCGGTGTTCTGACGAGTCCTGAGAGAGCCTTGAGCGCATCAAGCGAGTCGGATGCGCGGATCCACCCAGGCATAAACGATATCGGTAGCAATCAAGCCGATGATGTAGGCGAAGGTGCCGAGAAAAACCATCGTGCGTACGACGGAAAAGTCCTGTGCCCCCAAAGCGTCGATCGTATAGCTCCCCAGACCGGGAATGCCGAAGAAGCTTTCCATAATGAGGCTTCCCATAAAAAGCATTGGAATCACCGCTACCGACGAGGTGATGATGGGAAGCGCAGCATTTCGGAGCACATGACGCCGCAGTACTGCGCCTTCAGATAACCCCTTGGCGCGTGCCGTACGAACATAGTCGCGGCCGATTTCCTCGAGAAACATCGCTCGATAAAGGAGCGTATCGCTGCCCAAACGCGAAAAGAGCGCAATCAGCACCGGCAGCACCAAGAATGCCGTGCATCCCCAGCCGTCCGCCCATCCTGAAATGGGGAAAAGCCGCATCAGCTTTGAAAAGAGCCACTGGCCCACAATGATGTAAAAGAGCGAGGAAATGGACATCAGAAAGACAGAGAGCCCAATGGCTGCCGCCTCCACCCTCGTTCGGCGAAAAAGCACCACCAAAAGCGACCAGGCCACCATCACGATGAGGCCGAGCAGAAAAGTCGGTACGGCAAGCGCCAGAGAGGGCCACATGCGGGTTGAAATTTCGTAGCCGATATCGCGGCCCGAGTCGCTGCGGCCGAAATCAAAGAAAAGGAGCGGCACGCTTCGCTCAAAGAAAACCGTGTCCGTTATTTTTTGCACACCCTCGGCCGCTGTGTTGATGAAGAGCGGTTTGTCGAGACCGCGCGCCGCTTTCCAAGCCTCAATGGCATCAGCCGTCACGCGGCGGCCGCCCAAATTGAGCCGCGCCATGTCGTCGGGCGTATTGACGGCAAAAAAGAGCACGAACGTGATGAGATTGACGCCAAGCAGAATCAAAATGCCGTAGACCACGCGGCGAAGCAAATAGTTGATCATCAGCGGCTCCTTCCATTCGACTTCAGCGGCCGCAGGCGCCTGGCTTGTCGGCGAGCGAGCACTGCAAGAGCTCCCCAAACGAGGAGTCCGATCCCAAGCGCAAGAACGGCAAGCGGCCAAAGCACAGGACGATTCCATTCCCGAATTTTCGCCAGCCGAAGATCTGCATCAACGTCGTAGTACTGCAGCGCGTTCTGTACCAATCCGGAAGGCTTGGCATTTTCAACCCAGGACTGATAAGCCGCTGCGGCCGGCGGGAAATAGCCAAAGAGAATGGGGGCATCCTGCTGCAGAATCTCAACCATTCGGTCGATGAGCGCAGCCTTCTGCGGCCCGTCTTCTAAGAGCCGCATTTCACGGAAAGCCTGGTCAAATGCCGGATTCTCATAGTTGGCCGCATTCTCTCCCTCATGCGCCACCTTGCCATTGGGACCGTAAAAGAGAAAAAGGAAATTTTCCGCATCCGGATAATCGGCGTTCCATCCCCAGAAGAAGATTTGCGCGGCCCCCTTGCTCATTTTTTCTTGGAAGCGGTTGTAATCGGTGGCACGGATCTCAAGCTGAATACCGAGTTTTTTAAACTGCCGCTGGTACCACTCCAGATAGGCGCTCGACCCCTGCGCGGCATTCTGATAGTCAAAAAAGAGCACTAAAGGCTCACCCGTCTGAGCATTGCGCCCGTCAGGCCACCCGGCTTTGGCAAGCAGCTCTTTGGCCCGTTCAATCGGCTTTCTGATCACCTGCTGATTGTGCTTTTCATACACCACAGGATTAAAAGCTTCCGGACCGTCAGCCCGCCAGCCAAAGAGACCGGGCGGAATCGGTCCATGTGCCGGCATGCCTTGGTTTTTCTGGAAGATGGCAATATTTTCCTCCCAATCGACCGCGATTGAAATCGCCTGGCGCAGCGCGCGATGCCGCTCAGCTTCTTCCGGGGTTGATCCGCCGCCCACAACGGGATCGAGCCAATTAAATCCTAGATACCAAAGTCCAGCCATCACGGTTTTAGGAAACTTCAGTCCGCGACCGCCGTAAAGCGCCGCCTTGTCCGGATCGTCATCCATTGCGACCAAATAGCCGAGCCCCGTATCGACACGATCGATAAACGGACTGTCGTAATACCCCACCAAAAATTTCGACTGCAGCGGCATGGCTTCTTTTTCCACTTCAAAAACCACGCGGT
>OGIG01000339.1_pt1 | contig 47148 bp, 50 predicted proteins | sample 1571601 | NCBI WGS metagenome assembly OGIG01 (sample SAMEA2581953, study PRJEB24529) | metagenome | biome: Human gut stool | place: China | collected 2011 | reverse complement strand
TCCAAGGACATTATATAATAATTTTTCAGATATATTTTTAGAATCTTCATTATATACAGCTTTTGCATTAGTAAAGTCTAATTTTTTTATAATATCTTCACTTGGAGCTTCAAATGTAATAATAGTTCCTCTTTTAGGTGTTTGATTAAAACTGGCTGACCATGTACTCAAAATTAACTTTTCATTAGAATAAAATGTCGGAACCATTGAAGATCCCGTAATTGTTGTAGGCATTCCTATAAATGTCTTCAAAAAAAACACAAATACTATAGCTATAAAAATACTTAATAGCCAATTCAAAAAATCTCTTAATATTTTATTCATTTGTACCTCTCCTAAAATTTTTGTATATGTATTATAGTATAATTATTCATTATTTTCAACAGATTCTTTACTTTTTGCAGGAATTCTTATTACAACTTCAGTACCTTTTCCTTGTACACTCTTTATATTAATACTACCATTGTTTTGCTCTATAATTTCTTTTGCAATGGCAAGTCCCAATCCTGTTCCCCCCATTTCTCTAGCTCTTGCTTTTTCTACTCTATAAAATCTTTCAAACACACGAGGTAAATCTTTTTCTGGAATTCCTATTCCATTATCAATTACCTTTATATATGCATCATTATAAACAAATCCAACATATATTTTTATATTACCATTTTCAGGTGTATATTTAATAGCATTAGTTAATATATTTAAAATAACTCTTTCAATTCCATATTTGTCAACTTTTACAAGAGGTACTTCTGCAGTAACAAAACATTCAATCTTATGTTGCTTTTTTTCTATTTCAACTTTCAACTTTTCTAGACATTTCTTTGTTAAATCACCCAAATCTATATCTGTAATCTCTGTTTTATTTTTATTATTATCATATCTTGACAATGTTAATAAATCTGATACTAACTTTGCCATACGATGTGATTCTGATTCGATAACATTTAAAAATTTGACTTGAGTTTCTTTATCATAATCACCTTCCAATAAAGTTTCTGTATATCCTAAAATTGATGTAATTGGAGTTTTTAATTCATGTGATACATCTGCAACAAATTCTTTTCTCATATTGTCTAGTTTTACATGTTCGGTAATATCTTGAACCACAGCAATTACGCCATCTGGTCTATCATCTTGATTTTTAAATGGTGCAAAGAATATATTTATATATTTATCCTCTACTTGAACCCTTTGCTCTGTTGAAGTCCAATTTTCCAAATATATTATTTTTTCCATATTTATATCTAATTTAAATTTACTAAATATATCTTCAAATGTTACATCTTCTGGTCTAATGCTTAGTAATTTTTTTGCTTCTGGATTTATTAAAATAATTTCTTTGTCCATATTAAATGCAATTATTCCATCTGTCATATGTCTTAAAATTGTTTCTATTTGATTTTTCTTGGTTGATACATCATTTAATTGATCTTTTAATTCAGTAGTCATTAGCCCAAATATATCATCAACATTATCTATATTATTTTCTATTTTATTTTTATTATCTTCTGTATTGGTAATTTTCTCTGCACTTTTTATTAGTCTATTTATTGGATATATAACAAATTTAGAAAGATATATTCTAATTGATATTAAAGAAATAGCTAAAACTCCAATTCCTATTGCAGTTGTTACTATAGTCTCATTTTTTGCAGTTTCTATTTGTAAATTCAATTCTTCATTATCTGGTGAAATACTTGCTTTAAGCTCATTTAACTTGCTTACATTTTGAAATCCCATTAATCCTATTATGATAATTCCTATTATAAAAATTGATATAATTATTTTAAAATGAATATGTTTGTTCATATATCCCCCTAAAGTTATTTAACTAATTTTAATATTTCATTATATATTTTACTTTGCGTATCTTTTACTGAAATTTTGCTACTATTTATTCCCATTTGTTTTAAAACATTTTTATTTAATATAATTTCTTCTATTGTTTTATTTAAAATGTTTCCTTCTAATTTATCATTTTCAATAATTTTAGCAGCATTTACTTTTTCTAATACCTTTGCATTATACATTTGATGATTGTTACTTACATTTGGAAGTGGTATTAATATTGATGGCTTTCCTAAATTTGATATTTCTGTAATTGTCATAGCCCCACTTCTTGCAACTATAATATCAGAAATATTCATTATTTCTTCCATATTATAAATATATGGCAATATTTTAATATTTTCTATCATATTAATATTTATATTCTTGTCTTCTAATTTTTCTTTTATAATATCATATTGTTTTGGACCTGTTGCCCATATAATTTGATAATTTTTATTTAATTTTTCATCTATAATTTCAAGTATTGCCTCATTTATTTTTTGTGCACCCTGACTTCCCCCATAAACCAATATAATAGGTTTTATAGAATTTAATCCAAGTTTGCTTAATATTTCATTTTTTTGATTTATTCCATATTCTTTTTTTTCTATTTTTACAGGTGTTCCTGTACATACAACATTTTTTGCATTTTTTATTTTAGACTTTGTCTCATCAAAGGAAACCAATATTGTATCTACCTTTTTTGCAAGCATTTTTACTGCTTTACCGGGGAAGGCATTACTTTCATGTAACATAGTTGGTATTTTATTTTTGTGTGCCTCAGTAATTACTGCTCCACAAATATAACCTCCTGTTCCAATTACTATATCTGGTTTAAATTCTTTTATTATTTTTTCTGCCTGCCCTAAACCTTTGTATGTTTTATATAATTTTTTTATATTGTCTATTGTTAATTTTTTACTTAAACCATATGCATCAATTGTTTTCAATTCATAGCCTGCTCTTGGAACTAAATCATTTTCTAAACCTCTTGTTGTTCCAATAAATATAATTTTAGAATCTTTTTGCTCTTCTTTTATTTTATTTGCAATTGCAAGACCTGGATTAATATGTCCTCCTGTTCCCGCTGCTGCAATAATTACTCTCATTTAATACACCTCTTTTGTTATTACAATCTATAAGTTTATTTGTAAACTCTTATTTTTTATTATTGTTGCTTATTACTTGCACGAGAAATATTTAATAATATTCCCATTTCACACAGTAAAATAAACAATGCTGTTCCACCATAGCTAAAAAATGGCAGTGGCATTCCGGGTTGCTGGCATTGATGACGTAACAACCGCAACATTAATTATTACCTGTATTGCAACAAGTGAAGTTATTCCGAACTGCAAGTAAGCTTCCAAACATATCTGGTGCTTTCATTGCAATCAAAACCCCTCTCCATATAAATATTGCAAATAATATAAGTACAATTGCACAGCCTACAAATCCCAATTCTTCACCTAAAATAGAAAATATAAAGTCATTGTGAGGTTCTGGCAAATATAAATATTTTTGTTTACTTTCTCCAAGACCTGAACCAAATAAACCTCCTGACCCAATTGCATATAAACTCTGAATAACTTGCCAACCATCCCCTGTTTGATCTTGCCATGGATCAATAAATGTTGTTACCCTTTGTAATCTGTATGGGGAAAATATAATTAATGCTATAATTGCTGGAATTCCAACTGCTCCAACAGTTATTAAAAAATGTTTAAATTTGCATCCAGCAACAATCATCATAATAGAACATATACCTATTATTACAACAGATGCACTAAAGTGTGGTTGTAACAACAATAGACCAATTATTGGTGCTACCAAACACATATGTTTTAAAAAACCTGTATTATACTTTTCTAATTCATCTCTATTTTTTGTTAAAATTCCCGCATAAAATACTATCATTAAAATTTTTACTAATTCTGATGGTTGAAATGATAAGGTTTCTGTTAAATATATCCATCTTTTAGCACCATTTATGTTTTTTCCTATTAGTAAAACTAAAGCAAGTAAAATTAATGATACTATCCATGCATGTTTATAAAATTTTTGATAAAATCTATAATCTATTTTTGATATAAATAGCATTGCAATAATTCCAAGTATAGCAAATAAAAGCTGTTTAGAAAAATATTTATAACTATCTCCGCTTTCTGAAAGAGCTGATGGAGAACTTGCAGATAATACCATTACTAATCCTATTGTTAACAATAATAATATTGTTATTAATAATGTAAAATCTATTGGATTATTTAAAAAGCTTGAAAAGCTTTTTTTCTTTTTTGCCATTTATCTCAATCCTTTCTTTTTTGCATTTTTATCTTATGCATTTATTAAACCATTTGTAATCCAATTACACATGCAAGTAAAGTTATTAAACAAAATACAATTACAACTTTATTTTCTCTCCAACCTGATAATTCAAAATGATGATGTAATGGTGCCATTTTAAAAATTCTATTTCCCGTCTTTTTAAAATATGCTACTTGTATAATTACTGAAAGTGTTTCTAATACTGGTATTATTGCAATTACCAATAATATTATTGGCATTTTTAAGTATAATGCTAATCCAGATATAACACCTCCAAGTAATAATGAACCCGTATCTCCCATAAATACTTTAGCAGGATGTAAATTAAATACTAAAAATCCTAAAGTTGCTCCAATTACAGCACTACCAAATATTGATACTTCTGGTACATTAAATGTAATTCCTATAATTACTAAACATGTTATAATAAGTGAACTTACGCTAGATGACAAACCATCTATTCCATCTGTTAAATTTATTGCATTTGTAGTTGCAAGTATTACAACTATTGCAAATGGTATGTAAATATACACTGGCATTGTTATATATGTTTTAGCAATTGGAATAAATATATCTGTTCCTATATTTAATCCTTTAACTAAAAATACAACATATGCAACAGAAATAACCAACAAACCAATCATTTTATAACTTGGCTTAAGCCCTTCTGTATTTTTTAAAACTAATTTTTTAAAATCATCTATAAATCCTACTACTCCAAATCCTATTGTAATTAACAGCATTGGTAATAATTTATTTGCAATATCTGCTTGATTATTTGCATTTAAATATATATATATTCCTGTAATAATTATTATCATTGCTAGAATTATTATAATTCCACCCATTGTAGGTGTTCCTTGTTTTTTTAAATGTGACTTTGGCCCATCATCTCTTTCTATTTGACCTACTTTTAATTTTTTTAATATTGGTATTACTAATATTCCTAATATAATTGATACTACAAATGATATTAGCAATATTTTTGTATCAAAATTCACTGTTATCAAACCTTCCTATTTATTCTTTTTTCCTTTGTCTAGTTCTTGAACTAACTGTCTTACTATAATTCTTTCGTCAAATGGATGCTTTACTCCATTTATTTCTTGATATGGTTCATGGCCTTTTCCTGCAAGTACTATCAAATCTCTTTTTGTTGCCATTTTCATTGCTTCTTTTATAGCTTCAACTCTGTCTACTACAACTTTATAATTTCCTTTTGTCTTTTTTATTCCTTCTTCTATTTGATCTACTATTTTTTGTGGATCTTCTGTTCTTGGATTATCTGATGTTATTATTGTAAAATCTGATATTCTTCCTGATATTTCACCCATTATTGGTCTTTTTCCACTGTCTCTATCTCCACCACATCCAAATACAGATATTACTTTTCCTCTAGTATAACTTTTTACTGCCTGTAAAATATTTTGCAAACTCTCTGGTGAATGAGCATAATCTATCATTATTGGCAATTCCATTTTATTGTCTACAAGTTCTGATCTTCCAGGAACTCTTACTTCTAACAATGCTTCTTTTATAACTTCAGGTGATATGCCTAATTTTTTTGCAACGCATATAGCAGCTAAAGAATTATATACACTAAATCTACCAGGAATTCCAACTTTTATTCTTTCATTTCTATCTGTTATTTTTACTTTAAAATCAACATATAAATTTGTAACAGTTATATCTTTTGCAGTTACATTTGCAAAATTATCAATTCCATATGTAGTAATATCATTTTCTTTAAACATATTTGGTATTTTTGCTCCATGTAAATCGTCTGTATTTACTATTCCTGTTTTACACATTTTAAATAATTTTAATTTTGACTCAAAATAGTCTTGCATATTTGGATGTTCTTTTTCACTAATGTGATCTTCTGAAAAATTAGTAAATAAAACAATATCAAAATCACATGCATCTACTCTATGTAATTTTAAGCTTTGTGAAGAAACTTCCATTACAACATATTCTACGCCTTCTTCTACCATTTGGTTAAATAATTGTTGTAATTCTAAACTTTCTGGTGTTGTTCTATCACTATCTTTTAATTTTTTTCCATTTATATATGTTGCAATTGTCCCTATTAATCCAACTTTTTTTCCAGCTTTTTCTAATATCTCTTTAATCATAAAAGTTGTTGTTGTTTTACCTTTTGTTCCAGTTACACCTATCAATTTGAATTTTTTTGAAGGATTTTTGTAGAAGTTTGCAGATGAAACTGCTAAAGCCTCTCTTGTATCTTTTGCCATTACAACAGCAACATCTTTAGGTATATTTAATTCTTTTAAATCACACCCTTCTTCTACCATTACACATCTAGCCCCATTTTCTATAGCATTATTTATATATTTATGTCCATCAACAGAAAAACCTTTTATAGCAATAAACAAAAAACCTGGTTTTACATTTTTAGAATTGCTTTCTATTCCTTCTATTTCTAAATCTAAATCACCTTTTAATTTTAAATTTTCTAAACCTTGTAATATATTTTTTAATTTCATATTATCAATCCTTCCAATTTTTTCATATTATATAACTAATTTGCCATTTTGTATAGACTAAAATCAAAAAAAGTCCCTTAATAATATTTATTAAAAGACTTTAATTTTATTCTTTTTTATTAATATGATTTTTATAAAAAGCTTAGACAATATCCCCGTCCCATTGTCTATATTTAATTACCTCAATATTGCAATTTTCACTTCTTTTGCACATTGCATTATATATTTGGTCTCTAAGTTCTTGTTTTGCCTGATTTAAAGTTAATTCTTTATTTGGGAAAAATGGTCCATCTATATAAGATACAATTTTTACTTTATCATTGTTTTTTCCATAGCTTTGATAGGTATTTGTTATACAAAATGATGGTTTGTCTAGTGTTACAGGATATTTAAATGAAACTGATTTAAATGGTCTTATTTTTGTATAATATGGCCAAATATGGGCTTCTGGGTATATTGTTACTGAATAATTCTTTTTTATTTTTTCTTCAATTGCTTCTAAAAAATTTTTCATTGCATTTTTTTTAGTTGGTATTGGCATTGCTCCTAGCATTTGTATTAGCGTTTCAAATGGCTTTATAGATACATTTTCTGGATTTACTATAAAAAAATTCCTTTTAGGGTACATTGCCATACTTGGTATAAATGTATCTGCAAATGGTTGTGTGTGATTTCCATATATAAAATACCCTTGTTTTTTATATTTCTTTAATTTTTCTTTTCCTACATATTTTATTCTAAATTTAAACTTAGAATATAATACTTTTATAGGAACACTAAATACATTTTGCACTAAAAAAGATGCTATATTCCATAATGGATTTTTGTGAATATATATATAATTTTCATCTATTACTCTTGGCTTAATTTTTGCTTTTGAAAATTCATCATTTAATTCATCTTTATAATAAATTATTTTTGGTTCTTTCATACTTTTTCCTGCTTTATTGTTGTATATTCTAATGGCTTTTTATAGAAATCCTCATATATTTCTTTCCAGACCTTAGCATTTTTTTCTTTCATAATTTCTAAATTTTCTTTTTCTGTCAAATTCTCGTCCGGAAATATTGGTTTTCCAATATTTACTGTATATTCTTGAACATAAAAACCATCTTCTCCCATTACATTACTATCTTCCATTGTTATAAATATAGGAAGTATTGGTACATTATTTCTTGCAGCTATTTTATATGCTCCAATTTTTAATGGCTTCGGTTTTTTGTAATTCCACCACATGCTTTGTTCTGGAAATATTAATATAAAATCTCCTCTTTGTAAAATTATGTCAGCTGCCTCCATAAATTTTACCATTGTTCTTTTATTTGAGCTAAGTGGTAATGTATTACAATTTCTAAACAAAAATCCATAAAATCCAGGAAAATTAGTATAATTTCCCTCTCTTAAAACTATAAAAAGTTTTTGTTTTTTATTAAGTTTGGCATTTCTAAATGCCTCTTCTACAGCAAACGAGTCAAAAGGATTAAAGTGGTTGCATGTAATTAATGCTCCACTTTCTAAACCTTCCATATTTTCTAATCCTCTTATTTCTTTTACAATTAATTGCTTGTTTTCTATTATTTCATTTAAAAATCTTTCACCAATTCTATTTGCAAATCTATTTTTTGCTTTACTTGTAAGTTTTTCATTCAAATAATCTACTTTTTCTGGTGTTAGAGTAATTGTTGGTGGATCATCTTCTACATCTTGGTCAAATTTTCCTTCTTTTTCGTATTGTTTTATTTTTTCTATTATTTTTAATCTTTCTTCTGACTTTTGAATATTTGGATTTGTTTGCTTTTCCATCATTTATGTTCTCCTATTTTTTCTATCGTCTCCTACACAATCACATTCTTTTTGTGCAAGTTTCCTTAACTTTTTGTCTCCTTCTTTGTCATTAAATCTGTCTTCTTCTGTGTAGTTATCTCTAATTTTTATTATTTCATCAAAAAATTCTGTCTTTTTTGCATACTTCCAAAAATATTCTTTATAAAGTATATCTTCAAAATGCCATGGTTTAAATGCCAAATTATAATGTATTAATTTTAAATCATTTGTATCTGTATCATTTGAAATTGGCATTTTATCCCATACATTGCTTATAATTTTTACTCTTCCTTTGCATAGTCTGTTTAAGTAATCTTGGTCTTGTGCAACAGCAAATTTTATTTTTTCTAATGAATATAAAAATTTTTCTTGAAAATCGAACTTTCTAAGTTCATCTAAGTTCATTAAAAGAACTCCTGCATTAAAGTAATTTCTATAGTCTGCAACTCCTACTACTTTTTCTACATATTCTTGAAATACTTCTATTTTTTGTATTACATCATCTGGAGCAGCAGCAACTAAATTATCCCCCATATCTATATTATATAACTCAGCAACATCTGCAAGAAGAACTATATCGCAGTCTAAATATAATGCTTTATTATATTGTGGATATAAATTTGGTATAAATAGTCTAAAATATGTTGTTACAGAATAGTAGTCTCTTGTATATAATTTATTTTTTATTTTATTTATATAATAATTTAAATCTACAAATTCTATGTTTACATTTTCTTTTTCATACTTTTTTATTTTCTCTTGATTTTCTTCAGTTATACTTGTATACAATATTTTTATTAAATAATAATTTTTTTCTGACGAATTTTCTATTAATGATTGTAATGCTACAGCTAAAAAAGGTACATATTTATCATCAACCGTAAAAAATATTGGTATTGTATTTAAATTTTCTTTCATTTTTTATTCTCCCCTTTTATTGTTTTCATATTCTTTTTTTAATTTTAAATATTCTTCTAAATCTTCATCAAATGCATGACATTTTAAAACTGTATGCACTTGCTCAACATTCCATTGTTTATAATTTTCTGTATGTGGATATGGAAACCATAACATTCTTTTGCAAAAATGACATACTACTGTATCTTTTCTATTAAATTTTGATTGTTCATTATATTTTCGAGGTATTAACATTTTTTTGCTTGTTGACCTAAAAATTGCATCTTGATCTGCAAAAAGCATTTTTTTACTTTTTATTAAATTTCTTGCTTTTTCTAACAATTTTGTTTCTTTTATTTTTTTCATGTTCATTAATAACATTCCTGCATTTATATAATCTGGTCTTATAAATATACTTCCATATTTTTCTTTTACAGCTGCATATTCATATTCTGAAACATCTATATTATATAGTTTAGAAAGGTCATCTCCTATCATCATATCTATGTCTAAATATAATAATTTATCAGGAATATTAGGAACCATATCTGCTAGTAATCTAAGCAAAGTATATGGGGTGCAATATGCACTTTCATTTTTACAATTTAAAAATTCTTGTTCATAAAGATTAGTAACATCAACTTTTGTTACTTTGTTTTCTTTATTTTTTTTCTGTATTACTTTATTTAAAAAGTCTATTTGCTTATTTTCTATTGGCACATATTCTGGTTTTATTCTTGATGCATCCATAGTAAATATATAGCAATTAATACTTTCTTTGGTTCTATTGGTAATTGATATTAACTCTGTTAGTGCTCCATCAAATACTTTTTTATTTCCACATAAAAGTAAATTTATCATTTCTTCCCCCGAATTTTATTTTTTACAATTGTCATATTTTGTTGTTTTTTATACATTATGCATTATAATATAAATGTAAAAAATATTCAAGTGCCGTTTTAATAAAAAAACAAAAGTACTTAATTACATCTTACAATTAAGTACTTTTGCAATTTTATTTTTAATAGTCTATATATACCTTATTTCCTTTATAGATTTTTATTCCTGTTTGTGGAACTTGACTTTTTACTGTTAATTGTGTTTTATCAATTTCTTCTGTTTCATTATTTATAACCATTTCTAATCCTTGTTCTTTTAATATTTTATTTGCCTCTTCTAATGTTTTTCCTAATACATCAGGAGTTACAACTTCCTCTTTTATTTCTACTTCTTCTTCGTTTCCTTGGTTAACCTCTAAATATGGTAAAACCTCGCTAAATATCTGTCCGCCAACTGGTGCCGCAACACCACCTCCTTGGATTATTTTAACAACACAAATTTTTTATAGAATTTTTTAACAAAAACTTAATTTTTTTCCAGCATTTTATAATTAATTTATGCACATATTAAAATTATAATTTGTAAAAAAATGAGGTGAAATATATGGACTATAGTTATAGTTTTCAAGATAATATACCTTCTTCTACTTTTAATACTACTAGTAAAAATGTATTAAATTGGATAGAAGAAAATCGTGATTCTTTTGATTGGGCAAAAGATCCAAATGCTTATGAAATGACAAATCTATTTTTATTTGGTGCTAAATATTCTCATGAAGGAAAAGACGTTGATATTGATTCTCTTACAAAAATGTGGAACATTCGCTCTCGTGATTTTGAAAGATGTAACATTGGTGAAAATAACTTTGTTTATGCTATCTGTCATGATTCTTATCAATCTGCACTTTCAGGAAAAGCAATGGTAAATGACGAAAATTCTCATCATGCCTTAAGGAAAATGGCAGGACTAGGTTTATATTTAAAACAGCAACAAAGAGACACTGGCAAAGTATCTTTTAATAATCCTCAAGAATTATTACAATTATTACAATGTTCAAGTTCTTTAAAAACTTTTCATCCTGAGTTATTTGATAAATACGCATTTGAAGATAATATTAATGTATTATGTGATTTACAACTAAAACATGAACTTCCTAGTGAAATCTCCCAATGCATTCATGATGCTAAAAATCAGATATATAATAGAACAACAAAAGCTGAACTTAATCAAGATTCAAAATCAACCGAAATAGAACATTAATAAAATCTAGCCATATTGTATTTATAAAATACATATGGCTTTTTAAACTGCTTTTACTAGCACATTTTTATTGTTTTCTATGTATTCTAAGCACCTTTTAAATTCATCTTCAAACCTAAATTTTATTGTTATATTTCCATTTTCATGTACATATATACATTCTATTAGTTCCAGTACTATATCCCTCGATAATTTAGTTATGTTTTTTTGTCTTTTGAATCTTTGAATCCATTTATTTGAACTTACTTTTTGGCTTTCATACTTTTTCTTTTCGTTTTTTAGTCTTTCTATGTTTATCTTTAATCTATCTATATCATCTTCATACTTGTGCTTATACTCTAGATATTCTTTTCTTGTTATATCTTCATTTTTCCAATCTTCATATAGATTCCTTTTAAAATTAGATATTTTAGATATATCATTTTGTTTTGCTATTATCATATTTTCTATATTTTCATTTTTAGTATTTCTAAAACAACTATCATTTATTCGTTTTATAATTTCTTCAGTATTAATTAATAAATCAATATGTAAATTTATAGCTTGCAAAACTGCTTTTTCTAGCTTATCTACTTTTACTGTATGTTTACTACATAAGTTGTTTGATTTTTTTCTGTATGTACTACAAATATAGTATTCATAGGTGTTGCCTCTTTTGTTAGTACTACTTTTTTTGTTCATTGCTCTACCACAATCTTTACACTTTAGAATTCCTGCCCATATAGATAGTTTTCCTGTTTTTTGAGATACTTTTATATCCTTTTTATTTATATATTGTGCTTTTTCAAAGGTTTCTTTATCTATAATTGGTTCATGAGTGTTTTCTACTTTGACCCATTCCTCTTTTGGAACTACTTCTACTTTATGAATTTTATAACTTTTTACTCTCCTCTTACCTTGAACTGTATGCCCTATATAAACTTCATTACTTAAAATATTTCGTATTGTAGAAGGTGTCCATGTATATGTATTATCTTTAGTAGCATAATTATTATAATTTTGTCCTAACTCTATTTTCTTATGACCTGTTGGATTTATAATTCCCATATCATTTAATTTATGACATATTGATACTTTTCCTAGTCCTTCATTTACATACCAATCATATATTTTTCTTACTACTTGTGCAGCAACCTCATCTATGATTAATCTATTTTTATTCTTTGGATCTTTTATATATCCATAAGATGGAAACGCTCCAATAAACTCTCCTTTTTTCTTTTTTCCTTCAAGAGATGATTTTATTTTTATAGATGTGTCTCTTGCATATTCATCATTTATTAAATTTTTAAACGGTACTAAAATTGTATTTGTGCTCGCTGGATTCTTAAAACTATCTACCCCATCATTAATGGCAATAAATCTTATATTAAACAATGGAAATACTTGCTCTATATAATTTCCAACTTCTATATAATTTCTTCCAAGTCTTGATAAATCTTTTACAATAACACAATTGATATTTCCATTTCTCATGTCTTCTATTAATTTTTGAAATGAAGGTCTGTTAAAATCTGTTCCTGTAAATCCATCATCTATATAAGTATCATAAACTATTAAATCATCATGTGTATCAACAAATTCGCTTAATAATGTTTTTTGACTTGTTACACTATTGCTTTCTTGTTTTTCTGTCCCATTATCTTCATCTTCTTGTGAAAGTCTTATATATAATGCAACAGACCACATTTTTTTATTTGCTATATTTTCATTAGAAGAATATTTAGATTTTCTTGCCATTAATTTTACTCTCCTTTCATTTATAGTGTAACGTGCCAAACAAAAATATTAGTTCTTTTTCTTTTTTTGCTTTAAAATATTTTTCATGCACTCATTAAAAGTCCTTTCTACATCTGAATATTCAATTTCTACAACCATATCCTCAACTTTTAATATATATGGATTTTCAGTGTTGTTTAAATAATTTATTATCTTTTCTTGATTTTTCAAATTACATTCTCCTTTAGAATATTTATGTTTAAGTTTATTATATTTCAAAACACTTTATGCTAAAACTTACCCTTCTAGTGAAAAAGTGTCACCCACACATACAAAAGTGCAAAATTTTAAAATTTTCGCATATAGAAAACTATGTGCTTTTGAATGAAATGTAACCCGTTTAGTAAATGCAAAAAAGGACTATTGTATTAAAATCTAAACGGAGATATATTTTTTATAGCTAAAAAAGGTTAAAAATTTTCCCAGTATACATTGGAAGAAAAACAAAAATTTATTAAAATGGTTCAAAAAGAAGGATATACAACATATAAAATAACTAAAGAATTTGTTATCCAAAATAACTCTATTAAAAATTGCTTATATTCTTCTGAAATAGGCTTGTCTTCTCATTTACCTTTATATTTTAAAAGAGCGATTAAAAATCGCTCCAGTTTTTTTATAGTTTATTTTTTCTAGGTAGTTTCATGTTGTGTTGTTAAAACTACCCATGCACCTCCTTGGTGTATTTTATCGCTACACCTATGCTTCTTTTACTTTTTCAAAGATACTTGCTTTATTTTCATTTTCTATGTACTCTAATATTTTATCTAATTCATCCATAAACTTAAAATGAATGGTTATTTTTTTATCTTCATGAACTTCTATGTAATCAATTAGCTCTGTTATAATATCTCTGTCTAATTCTGTTATATTTTTATGTGCTTTAAAGTTTTCTATCCATTTACTATTTCCATTTATAATTTCTTCTTGCTTTTCTTTTTGTTTATCCAAATTTGCCATTATTTCTTTTATTTTTTCAATATCTTGTTCATATTTTTGTTTATACTCCAAATACTCTTCTTTTGTTATATATTCATTTTTCCAATCCTCATATAAACATCTTTTTAAATTACTTATTTTTTCTATCTCTTTTTCTTTAGCTTGTTTTATATTTTCCATATTTTCATTTGCCAATTTTTTAGTGTTTGATTTATTAATTTGCTCTAATAATTTTTCAGTGTCAACAAGCAATTCTATATGTAATTTAATTGCTTCTAATACTGTGTTTTCTAATTCTTCCACTTTTAGAGTATGTTTTGTGCATAACTTGTTTGACTTTTTTCTGTATGTACCACATATGTAATATTCATATACTGTTCCACTCTTATTTTTACAATATTTCTTGTGCATTGCTCTCCCACAATCTGCACATTTTAAGACACCTGCCCACATACTTAAAGTCCCGCTATCTTGCACTCTAGTATCAACTTTTCTTAATCCTTGTGCTTTCTTAAACAATTCTTTGTCTATAATAGGTTCATGCATATTTTCTACTGTAATCCATTCATCTTCTGGTACTTGTTCCACTTTATGAACTTTATAACTTTTTACTCTTCTTTTACCTTGTGTAACATTTCCTATATAAATATCATTTTTTAAAATATTTCTAACAGTTGATGGACACCATGAATAATCTTCTTGCATAATTTGAGAATTATTATAATTTTGATTTAACTTCTTCTTTTTATAACCTGTTGGGTTTAATACGCCCATATCATTCAGTCTATGACATATGCTTAAGTTTCCTAACCCCTCATTTACTTTCCATTCAAAAATTTTTCTTACAATTTCGGCTGACTCTTTGTCTATAATCAACTTATGATTATCTTCTGGATTTTTTATATACCCATATGATGGAAATGCTCCTACAAATTCTCCGTTTCTTTTTTCTTCCATTTAGTGCTGACCTAATTTTTATTGATGTATCTCTACAGTATTCATCATTAATTAAATTTTTAAATGGTACTAATATTGTATTTGTACTTGTCGGATTTTTAAAACTATCTACACTATCATTAACGGCAATAAATCTTATATTAAATAACGGAAATATTTGCTCTATGTAATTTCCTACTTCTATATAATTTCTTCCAAGTCTTGATAAATCTTTTACTAGAACACAATTAATATTTCCTTTTCTCATATCTTCTAGTAACCTTTGAAATCCAGGTCTGTTAAAATCTGTTCCTGTATAACCATCATCAACATAAGTATCATAAACAATCAAATCATCATGTTCTTCAATAAATTCATTTAATAATGCCTTTTGACTTGTTATACTATTACTTTCTTGCTTGTCTTCTCCATTGTCGCTATCTTCTTGTGAAAGTCTTATATATACTGCAACTGACCATATCTTTGTTCCTTTTGTATTTAAACTTTCTGAAGAATATTTTGATTTTCGTCCAGCCATTATCGTTTCTTCCCTCCATTCTCTTATAGTATAACGTGCCCAGTATAATATATCAGCCCATTTTGTTTTTTTGTTTTAAAATATTTGTCATGCATTCATTAATTTTTTTATCATTTTCAGAATATTTAAATTCAACATTCATATTTCCAACTTGAAATTGATATAAATCTTTATTATTAACTAGACGTTCAGATTTTTGTTTCATATTTCAATTACCTCTTTATTTTTTGATATTTAATTTTATTATGTTAGAAAAAATTTTATTACTTTTTCCTCCCTACTAGGTAAATGCCACTTAAAACTCAAAAATCGGTAATTTTTAAAAAATTTTATTAATTTTTTATGAAAATTTGCAAAAAAATAACTAGAAAATAGTTTTCACTAAGTTCTAGTTATTTATAAAATTTTATTCAACTATAATATTTGATTTTATAGCATTAGATGCATTAAACTTTTTTATGTTTTCTATTTTTTGTGATAACAATTGAATTTCTGTATCAATATTATTTAATCTTTCTATTTCTTTTACTAAATATCTCTTATTCCTGTCTATCTTTTCTATAATAGATTTATCTCCTGTTTTTAAAATTATATCATATAGATTTATTAATACATATATAATCTTTTTATGATTTAAAAGATTAAATTCTAAATATCTATCTATATTTATTATTTTCTCTCCGTCATATAAGCTTATTTTTACTAAATATTCCATTGCACTATTTATCATGTCAATTAGTCTTTGATTAATATTCAAATTATCCATAGGCTGAAAGTCTAATATATCTAATCTATTCATCTCTTCTGATAATTTTATTTCCGAGTTTATTTTTTCTTTACTAATTTCTTGTTCATTCAAATTATTTTGCCAAAAAGATAAAAATATACTAATAACACCTATTACTACAGTAATATTAGCTATCACTTCCCAAAAATATTTTACACCCTCAACACTGTTGCTATATAATATTATAGATATAATGATTGAAAGTATATATATTAAGCACACTATAATAAAAATAGCTGTTGTATTTCTAATTTTTTTGCTTAATAATTTCATTCGAACTATCACTCCTTATTTCTTGTTGTAATTCTTTTACAAGTTCATTTATATATTCTTCATCTTTATTAAATGTAGCTTTAATTATATCATAAGAATAATTTTCTAATACACACTCTAAAATTTTTGAATCTTCTTCATTAAATTCGTTTTTTATAATCGTTTTTATCTTACTTGGATCTTCTATTTTCTCTATAATATTATAATTTTTTATTCCTATACTATACATATTCAAAAATTCATACCACTTTCTTTTTAGTTCATTATTATCTTCTTTGTAATTAGGATTGCTATTTTTTAAAATTAATCCCGAGAATATTAATTCATTATTAGCATCAAAAAATGATTTCATAAATTGTGTAAAAATAGGTACTTTATATAGAAAAGCTTTTCTACCAAAAAAGAATAATTGAAATAGTCTTTTTTCTTCATAAGTCATTTTGTGTCTAATCTTTTTGTATTCTAATCTATAGTAATTATTTAATATTTGATCATAGATATATGTTGCGTCTAATCTCATTGCATCTAATGCTTCTGCTCTTGGAGACATATTAGAACATATCCAAATCAATATATCAAATTTTTGTTCCATACCTTTTCCAGAATTAATATATTCACATTCTTCTTTATATTCCTGAAATTTGTTGCATTCTTCATATTCTTTATTTAAATAATCTGTTACATCTTTTATAAGTTCATAGTACTTATCTTCATCATATTTTTCAATCAGTTCACAAGCTTTCTCATAAAATTTATATTCTGCCTTTTTACTATCAAGTGTAATAGCATCTTTATTTATATTTTGAATTGTTTCTGTTATTAACTTCTTCTTAAATTGAATAAATTCTTTATTTTTAAGTGCTAATTTCATTCTTTTTATAATATTTTGTTGTTTTTTTAATTTTATTAATTCTCTATCAAACAAATCACTATATTCATTTTTTATATCCGAGATTTCATTTAGTATCATCACTCTAAAATCTTCATATTCCTCTGAAGTCATATTTATTTTAAAAATCCTGTCATTTAGTAAACTCTTATAAATTAAATCATCATACTTTATAGAAATTGTATTACTATTTTCCTTTTGTTTTAACATATATTGTAATTCTTCATATTTTATATTTTTATCCAAAAATATGTCATCTGCTGGAAATATAAAATGAAAATTTAGCATATTTAAAACAAATATACTCTCCTCAATTCCAATTTTATTAGGTAATTCCTCTATATATTTACTCAATCCTTTTATATTTGGTATGTATAGTTTTAACTTTCCTTTTTTTATTTTTTTGCCATCATGACTTAATTCATATTTTATAACTTCCTTTTTCATTTTATTTATGCTCCTTCATGCTATTTGTCAAAATTTATTTTAATGCCTTCATTATATTTTCGGCAATCCTATTTATGACTGGTACAACAACGCTATTTCCAGCTTGTTTATAAAGTCTAGCATCACTCATATTTGTTGGCAATTCGTAATACTTTGGATACCCCTGTGCATAAAAACATTCTATTGGTGTCAATTTTCTTATTCCGAACTTTGTTTTTATCAGTGGTACATTATGTCCTCCTTCTCCCATATTAGCCGTTAATGTTGGCACTAAATTACTTTGATTTTTTCTTACATATTTTCTTCTCCATTGATATACTGTATTATCATCGTCCATTTCTTCTGTTAGCAATTTATATATATTACCTTTGTATTTTCCTTCTGTGTAATAATATTTATCATCAACTTTTGTATCAAAATTAAAAACATCTTTTATATTTTTATCTAAAGTCATTGGCATTGGCATTTGAAATCTATCAAAATCTTCTTTATCTTTAAACGCTACAATATAAATTCTTTCTCTATTTTGTGGTATGTTACCATATTCGCAAGCATTTAATACTTGGCATTTTATTTTGTCTTTGTATCCCGCTTCTTCTAATTTTTCAATTATAGTCTTAAAAGTTTTTCCTTTATCATGACCAACCAAATTTTTCACATTTTCTAAAAATATTACTCTTGGTTTTCTTTCCTTAAATATTCTTTCCATTTCAAAGAATAAATCTCCAGTTCTATCATCTTCGAATCCTTTTCTATATCCAGCTACTGAAAAAGAAGTACATGGAAATCCTCCTACCATTATATCAAATTCTGGTATTTCATTTACTTTAACATTATGAATATCTCTACAATCAACTTTATTTTCAAAGTTTTTTTCATAAGTTTCTACCGCATATTTATCAAATTCATTAGCATATGCTATCTCACATTTATTTGTTTCTAAAAATCCTAAATCTATTCCACCAACACCTGCAAAAAGGCTACAAATCTTATACATAATTATTTTCTCCTTATCTTTTGCGGCACGCCGCGATTTTATTAGTTATAGTAACAGAGTAATTAACACTCTACCTTTCATCCTTTTTCAACTATCATTCCTCTTCTAATATTAAATATTACAGTAGGTTCTAGTTTTCTTGCATTAATTATTGATTCAATAATTCTTATATGTGGTCTCTTACCAGCTTTCTGATAATCTCCTACTGTTGCTGTTTTTGATACTGGAAGTTTCTTTAATTCTTCTGAATTAATACCTGTATCATACACAAACAACATATTTAAGTCTAAATCAAATCTTAAAAATACTAAATCATCAAAGTCACATCTAGGTCCAAAACTACTTAAATCATATTCATAGTTACTTGTAGCTTTAAACTCTATTTTTCTCCCATCAAGAGATTTGGCATCTCCTCCTGAACTTTTATTCCAAAGAAGATTTAAGCAATAGCAACCCATAGGCTCACTTATTGCATCTGGCATATTAATACCTCTTGATACTAAACTTTTTACATATGTATTTAAGTCTTTCCACTTAAAGTATGCATCACATGTTTCTTGAATTCTTGGCTCGTCTATTTTTATTAAATATTCATCCTTCATTTATTCACCTTCAGAGTGTCATTACTCTAATGGCATTATATACTAAAATTTAAAATTTTTCTACTAATTTTTACAATTAATATATTTTTTTATGTAGTGCAAGAAAAGGTGTCTAACATATACCTTTAAAACACTTACAGGAAAAGCCTTTAACTTGTCAGATTTTAAAAAAGTGTCAGATTTTTGTTCAACATTTTATATAAGTATTTTTTCAAGCATTTCCTTATCTATGTAGTTTTATATTGATTTTGGACATGATGTCCAAATTACTAATTCATCTGCTTTGTTATAAATAAAATTATTATATTTTACTAGTTCTATAAAACTATCTGTATTAGGTTTCTTATATTTATTTCTTAATTCAATTATAATAGAATTTCTTAAGTTATTAAGTTCTTCATCTTTTAATTCTAAAAAATCATTTATTGTTCCATTCATTATCAATTCTTGATATGTTATTGGCTTATATTCTTCTAAATATTTGCTATATAAAATTCCATATTTACTTAACATTTGGCTTTCCTCCTATACATTCAATAATCAAATTAATTCCATCCATAAATCCAACTTTATAAAACTTTTCGTTTTCATAGCCACCAATATTAATTAATTTGTTACAATGTTTATCTATTTTTTCTAAAATTATTTCTTTATCATCTTCTTTAACTATTTTAGATATTTCATTTGCTATTTTTTGATAGGTATCTTCTCCTTTTATTATTTCTGCTATTTTCTTTTTATCGACATCATTTAGTATATATAAATCTTCTGACCTAGTATTATACCAATAATCAATAACAGATTCTTCTTGAAATGATTTTAATTCTTCCTTATTTAACATTTTTCATCTCTCCTTACACTTAATTTAAAATTATTATATTTAATAACTATATTTATTCTAACGTGTTCAATTTATAAAGTCTGCCCATTTTCAAAATTTTTTACTTTTTTCACGTAGTGCAAGAATAGATGTATTACATCGACCCATAAAACATTAGAAAGCAAAGCTTTCTAGTAGTATTACTTTTTAAAAAATGTATTACAAAAAGGCATACATTTTTTATAATGTATTTTTATTGATATACTCTTACTCTTTGTAAAATTATATCAATTGTGGACAACTTGTCCACCTTTTGCTTTTATAATTAACTATTTATTTATAAATCATAAACTCTTTTTTGCTGTATACCTTTACTCTCTGTAAGGATATATTCAATTAGGGCAAGTTGTCCTAATTGCCTTTAATAATATTTTTTAATTTAAATTTTTCCTGTGTGTGTTATTATTTATTATTATTTTATTATTATTACTTATTATTATTTGTGTTAAGTTTTTTAACATACTGTAATCGAAATCTTCAACATCTAGTTGTTTAAAATACGAATTACTAGTTGTTCACCTCGTGCATTATTGAATTTTTCAGTACTTTCAGCAACTTTTCTTCATTAATTTTATAATAAGTCTTTGGTGGAATATCTATATGTTTTACATTTAAAATTCCTGCTGTTTGTAAAATTGATGTTGCTTTTCTTTGTTTATATGGACTTAATCTAGTACTCTTTTCTATACTTTCTTTTGTAGCAAAAAAATACCCATATTTTAATTCATTTCTTTTTCTAAAATAATTCATTCTTCCATATAATTCTCCTAGCATTATAGCTGAATTTACTCCAAATTTAGTTATCAAATCTCTGTTAGTCATTATAAAATTTGTACCAATAATATTTTCTTTTGACATAGCATGTCCTCCTTTTATATTTTTAAAGAGAAAGTAATTCTGAAATCACTTTCTATTTGATTTGATTGTTCTATTTTTTCACCTAAATTGTAAGGCTTTTTAAATGTTGCTTAAAATGTAGCGACAAAATAAACCACACACCTCCTTGGTGTCCTCCCTCACCTGTTGGATTATATAAAGTTACCAAAACAACAACTTGAGGATCATCTATTGGAGCAACACCACAAAAAGATGTAACATACTTATTAGTATTAACGCCATCTTCCGATGTGCCTGTTTTGCCACCTATTCTATATCCTGCAACTCTTGCATTTTTACCAGTCCCTTCACTAACTACAGACTCCATCATACTAAGAACTTTTTGAGAAGTTTCTTTTGAAATTACTGTTCCTGTAGTTTCCACTGGCATATCTTTAACCTCTCCTGTTTGGCTATTAATAATTTGTTTAACAACTCTAGGTTTTATTTTTGTTCCTCCATTTGCAATACTAGAAACTGCTGTCGCAAGCTGTATTGGTGTTATTTCAAATCTTTGCCCAAAACTTATTGTAGCAAGCTCTACAGGTCCGCGCCTTTTCCTTTGCTAAAAATATTCCTTTTGCCTCACCTGGTAAATTTATTCCAGTTTTACTTAAAAGTCCAAATTTTTCTAAATAACTATAATATTTTTCAACCCCTAATTTTTGTCCAAGCCCAATAAATACTGGGTTACAAGAATTCATTAACGCTTGCCTCAAACTTTCTGCTCCATGTGGTCTATAATATCTCCAACATTTAATTCTAACACCTGCAACTTCAATTCCACCTGTACAGCAAAATTCTCCACTATTATCGGTATCTGTTATATGCTCTTCTAATGATGCAGAAGCTGTTATTAATTTAAATACAGAGCCTGGTTCATATGTGTCTGCTATTGCCTTATTTCTCCACACTGCCTGCAAATTTTTTGTTTTTTCACTTTGTTCTAATGTGTCCCACACAGATTTTAATTCATCAGTATATGCTGCATATGGATCATTTAAATTATAATTTGGATATGTTGCCATTGCCAAAACATCCCCAGTTTTGGGATTCATAACAACAATATTTCCACCATCTGTACACTTATTGTCTATACATGCCTCTTTTAAATATTTTTCAGCAATAGACTGAATAGATAAATCAATAGAAAGTACTAAACTATTTCCATCAATTGCTGCAACATAATTTTCTCCCTCAGTCCCTATTTCACCGCCTTTTGCATCTGCATGCCTTTTTATGGCTCCTTTTAAACCTTTTAACTCACTATCATATTTTGCCTCTATTCCATCTAACCCTTGATTATCACTACCACAAAAACCTATAAACTGTGATGCAAGATTACTATATGGGTAATACCTTTTGGTATCTTCATCTATATTTACTCCAACTGAAATATTATTATTTTGAAGCCAAACCCTTAGTTCATTTGCCTTTTCTTTATCAACTTTTTTTGCAATAGTTTCAATAGAACTCCTTTTACTAACCTTTTTTAAGACTTTATCATAATCTAGCTCAAAAATATCTGCCAAAGCCTTTGCAACTTTTTCTTTGTCCTTTTTATCAATATTTCCTGGGTTAACCGTTATAGTTTCCACTGTACTGCTCACAGCCAAAATATTCTTGCCTGTTGCATCATAAATAGTCCCTCTTTTAGGGTTTATATTTCTGTCTAATGTTTGTTGTTCATAAGCAAGTTCTTGCAATTCTTTTCCTTGTACAAATTGAATATAACCAACTCTTATTATTAATAAAATAAATATTAATAATGCAACAAACAAGGAATTTCTCATCTTTTTCTTTCCAGACAATTTAATTGATATCATAAAAACACCTCTAATAATATTTATTAGAAGTGTTTTATTTTATTCAATTTTATTTATTAAATATTTTATCTACCAAACTCTCAAACCAATTTTTTTCTTCCTTAGTAATAACCTTTTCAGATGGTGATTCCACATAATCTTTTTTAGGTAATGTAACATAAACAGTTTGTTTATTTGTTAATTTTTTCATTCCTAATTTTTCTTTTGCCTGTTGTTCAATATAATTTGAACTTAAACTATTTTCTATTGTAACTTTTAATTGTTCATTCTCTTTTTGAAGTGATGATAATTCTCTTTTTAGAGTCTGAACTTTATTAAACTTTTCATTTATTTGTGAGTTTCTGTAACTTATGGTAAGAAGAACTGCAAATATTGCAACTATTGTTAATGTCATTTTTGTTTGTCTTTTCTTTTGACTTTGCAATGTTTTTTTATTTGCTTTAGGATTTTCTAATACTTTTATACTTTGTTTTTTTCTTGGTTTATATGATGGCTCTAATTTTCTAGGGCTTGTCTCATACTGGTATAGACCTCTTGTCATAAGTTACTCACCTCCTTTGTACTTTTTTATTTTTATATTTTTTCAAAAATTCTAAGTTTTGCACTTTTAGATCTTGTATTTTCTTCTTGTTCATCTTTTGTTGCTATTATAGGTTTTTTAGTTATTATTTTTCCTTCTTTTTTTGCTCCACATACACAATATGGCAAATCACTTGGACATGTACATTTCCCACTAGCTTCTATATATGCATTTTTTACTGCCCTATCTTCTAATGAATGAAATGTTATTATGCAAAGTCTTCCCCCTGGCTTTAACACATCAATACAGTTTTTTACCGTATTATACAATGGCTTTATTTCATCATTTACTTCAATTCTAATTGCTTGAAAAGTTCTTTTGGCTGGATGTCCATCTTTTTTTGCAAATCCAGGAATTGATTTTTCTATTATTTCTACCAATTGTTTTGTAGTACTGATTTGTTTTTCTTTTCTGTACATACATATATTTTTTGCAATTTGTCTTGAAAACTTTTCTTCTCCATATTCATATATAATATTGGCCAATTTTTGTTCTTCATAACTATTTACTACTTCTTTTGCTGTTAAACTTTGGGTTTTATCCATTCTCATATCAAGTTCATTTTCACCAAGATAGCTAAACCCTCTATTTCTTTCATCTAATTGGTATGACGAAACTCCTAAATCTAGCAAAATACCATCTACATTTTCAATTTGCAAATTGCTTAAAATTTCTTTTATATTATCATGATTATTATGAACATAAATTACATTTTGAAAATCTTTTAAATTTTCTTTTGCAGCTTTTAGTGCTTCTTCATCTCTGTCTATTCCTATTAATATTCCATTTTCATTTAATTTTTTTACTATTTGTTTACTGTGCCCTGCTCCGCCAAGTGTTCCATCTACATATATGCCATCTGGTTTTATATTTAGTCCATTTATACACTCATCAAGCATTACAGGTTTATGCTTAAATTCCAATTTAACACCTCTTAGTTTATAATACTCATGCAGCTGGTAAAAAATTTCAAATTACCAGCTGCATTATATCATATGTATTTTAATTGTTCTTTTGTGTTAATTTATCTTTTGAAAACATACAAATTCTTTTGTAAAATCCTCTTTTGAATTTTAAAATCTTTTGTAAAATTTTCTTTTGCAACTTTTTACATTTATAACTTTATCTTTTGTATTCTTACTATTTATCTTTTGCAAAGTTTTCTTTTGCATTTTTATCTTTTGTGTTTTTAATATATTTTCTTTTGTTAATTTATCTTTAGTTTTTTATATAAACTTTTGCAAGTTATATACCTAGCATTGTCATGTTTTGTGCAATTTCATCAGCTGAAATGTTATCATCACATTTTTGCCATGTTTCTTTATTCCAAATTTCAAGTCTTGTTCCAACACCAATTATTACTGCTTCCTTTTCTAGGTTAGCTGCATTTCTTAAATTATTTGATATTAAAAATCTACCTTGCTTATCTATTTCACATTCTGTTGCTCCAGATAAGAAAAATCTTACAAAGTTTCTTGCATTTTTGTCTGATAATGGAAGTGCTTTCAATTTAGCTTCGAAATTTAACCACTCATTTTGTGAAAACGCAAATAAACATCCATCTAACCCTTTTGTTACGATGAATTTTTCCCCCATGTCTTGTCTTAATTTAGCAGGCATTATTAATCTGCCTTTAACATCTAGAGAATGCTCGTATTCACCAATTAGCAATTAATTTCACTTCCTTCCACCAATTCACCACTTTGTTCCACTTTGCTCCACTTTTATTTGATTGTAATATAACTTTTTTTATTTTGCAAGTATTTTTTATAAATTTTTTAAAATTTTTAACTTTTTATTACAATTCTTTAGTTGTAATTATAAATTTAATAAATTTTTATATTACATTTTCTTATATTTTTCGACTTTATATTGACTTTTTTTATTATATTTTATATACTACCTTCAAAGGAGGATGAATTATGGATAAGTTTATGGAAAAAATAAAAGGAACTAAAATATTAGGAATAATTGGAAACTTAATTTTAGCTGTAGCTGTATTTTTACCAGTTTTAACTGTATCTGTTTCATTATTTGGTATATCACAAAGTCAATCAATTTCATATATCCAAGGTGATGGAATATTTGTTTTAATACTAGCTATTGTTAACTTATTAATTATTTTTGCTGACAAATTATCAGAAAAAGTTGCTTTTATGAAAAAATTATCAAACCAAAAATTCACATTAATTCCTACAGCAATAGTAGTTATTCTACTTATTGTATTAATATCTGGTAAATCTAGTGCAATTGGACAATTAGGTTCATATGCTTCACTTGCCAATATTAGTTATGGAATTGGTTTCTGGTTATTATGGATTGGTGCAGTTATTTCTGCAATCTACCCATTCTTATATAAAGGAAACGAAACAAAATAATTAAATATAACAAAAAACCTAAGTTTTAACTTAGGTTTTTTTCATTTTTATGCACTTTTTAATTCTAGTCTTAATTTATCTGCAATCATTGCAATAAATTCTGAATTTGTTGGTTTTCCTTTGCTTGCTGAAATCGTATAGCCAAAAATATTTTCAACTGCTTCTTGTTGGCCTCTTCCCCATGCAACCTCTATAGCATGGCGAATAGCACGTTCAACACGGCTTGGTGTTGTAGAATATTTTCTAGCAATTTGTGGATATAAGCTTTTAGTAATTTGATTTATTACATCTATATCATTTACAACCATCATAATTGCTTCTCTTAAATATTGGTAACCTTTTATATGTGCTGGAACACCAACTTCATGTATTAAATTTGTAACTAAAGCCTCTAAATGTTCTTCAGTTTTTGTATCTACATTTGATATTTCTATATATTGTGGTTTTATTTCTCTTCCTACAAAATTATTTTTTTGACTTGGTTTATAAAATTTAAGTTCTCTTATTCTTTTAATTAATAACTCAATATCAAATGGTTTTACAACATAATATTCTGCTCCTAAACCAATTGCTTGACCAGTTATTTTATCTTGTCCAACTGCTGATAACATAATAAACATTGGTCTTTTTTCAAGCTTTATAAGATTAACATTTTCCAAAACTCCTAATCCATCTAAATGTGGCATTATAACATCTAATAATACAACATCTGGGCTAGTATTTGTAATCATCTCTATGGCTTCATTTCCATCTCTTGCCATTCCTATAACTTCCATATCTGGTTGTGATTCTAAATATGATGATAATGTTTTGCTAAACTCTTGATTGTCATCTGCAATTAAAACTGTAACTTTCTCTTTCACTTTTTTCCTCCTAAAATATTTTAAATATTTGTCATCGACATTTACGATTATAGAAGTTTTTCAAGTGTTTTGCAATAAAAAATTGTAAATTTTTTCCAATTTTTCATAAAAATACTATTTTATTATACTTTTAGATATTAATTTTTTATCTAAAAATTTTATATCTCTTAAATTAATACTTTTATTGTTATAATCTTCCATTAGTTTAGCTTTTTTGTCTTCTTCCAACTCCAAATTACATGTAACATTATCTAAATAATTAACATTTTTTATAGAAATATTGTTTTTTCTACAGTAGTATTTAAATTTTTCAAATTCCGTATATTCTAATTCTACAAACATTTCACATCCTAATATTTTAGCTTGTTTTTTTGCAATTTTAATTGCATTTGTTAAAGAATCAGAATATGCCCTAACAAGCCCACCTGTACCAAGTAAAATGCCTCCAAAATATCTTGTTACAACAACTAAAATATTACATAATCCATTTTTTTGTAAAATGTTAAGCATTGGTGCACCAGCAGTTCCAGACGGTTCTCCATCATCACTAGCCTTTTCTACAATATGATTATTTTCAATTACCCTATATGCAAAGCAATTGTGTCTTGCATCATAGTAATTTTTTTTTAATTTTTTTATCTCATTTTCCGCTTCTTCTTTACTATTTACCCTTATTAAATTTGCTATAAATTTTGATTTTTTTTCAGTTAAAGTATAATCTACATTTTCTTCAATAGTAACAAACTCTTCCATTTTTCTCCTTTTATTCTTTTCCAGCAGTATAACCTGTAGAATATGCAATTTGTAAATTAAATCCACCAGTATAACTATCTACATCTATAATTTCTCCTGCAAAATATAAACCATTTATTATTTTAGATTCCATTGTTTTAGGATTAATTTCCTTTATATTAACCCCTCCACTTGTAACTATTGCCTCTTCTATTGGTCTAAAAGCTTTTATTGTAAATTCTAAATGCTTTAAAATTTTTACAAGTTCTTTTCTTTCTTCCTTTTTTATTTCATTTACTTTCTTATTTGGGTTAATTTTACTTTTTTCTATAATAATTGGTATTAATTTTTGTGGTAACAATTTATCTAAGCTATTTTTAAATTGTTTATTTTTAAATTCTTCAAAGTCCCTAAGTATTCTTGAATCTAATTTTTCTTCTGTAAGAGCTGGTTTTAAATCTATTTGTAATATTATATTTCTATTTTTTAATAGTTCTTCTTGTTTTTTATACCTTACTAAATGTGATGATGAACTTAAAATAACAGGTCCTGAAACACCAAAATGAGTAAAAAGCATTTCTCCAAAGTCATTATATATTACCTTATTTTTAGTTTTATCTATTAAATTTATTTCTATATTTTTTAAGCTTAATCCTTGAAGCTCTTTTGTGTTTTCATATGTCTCTAATGGTACTAATGAAGGCTTTATTTTTGTAATTGTATGTCCAAGTTTTTTTACCATTTCATAGCCATCTCCTGTTGAGCCTGTTAGTGGGTAGCTTTTACCTCCTGTTGCAAGAATAATTTTATTTGCACTAATAATTTCATTATTGCATTTTACTGCATTTACATTATTGCTTTCATCTACAATAATTTCATCTACTTTAGTATTTAGCAAGATTTTAACATTAAGTTGCTTTAATTTTTTAGTAAAACATTTTAAAACATCTTGTGATTTGTCTGTTATTGGAAATATTCTATTTCCTCTTTCTTCTTTAACTTCCAATCCTTGCTCTTTTAAAAAATTTATTATATCTTTATTTGTATAGTTTCTAAATGAACTATATAAAAACATACCATTTCCAGGAGTATTTTTTATAAATTCTTCCATGTCTAAAGAAGATGTAATATTACATCTTCCTTTTCCCGTTATTAAAAGTTTTCTTCCTAAAGTTTGCATTTTTTCAATTAAAATTACTTCATTTCCATTTTCTGCAGAAGATATTGCAGCCATCATGCCAGCTGGTCCTCCACCAATAACTATTACTTTCATATTTTCTCCATCTCTTGAATTGCTTTTAAAATTCCATATTTTCCGTATTCATATGTAAGTCCACCTTGCATATATGCAATATAAGGTTTTCTTAAAGGTCCATCACAACTTAGTTCAATTGTAGAACCTTGTGTAAATGTTCCTGCTGCCATAATTATTTTATCATCATACCCTCCCATGTCTCCTGGCTCAGGTATTACATTTGAATCTATTGGTGAACCTTTTTGAATTCCCTGACAAAATTTTATTAATTTATCTGCACTTCCTAAACTTATTGTTTGAACAATGTCTGCTCTTTTTTCATTCCATTTTGGTTCTACATTATAGCCCAACTCTTCTAAAATTGCACTTGCAAATATTGCTGTTTTTAGGCTACTTGCAACTACACTAGGTGCAAAAAACAAACCTTTTAAAAATAATGTGTTTTGATTTAGTGATGGACCTATTTCTTTTCCTATTCCTGGTGCTGTAAGCCTTTGGGCACACATTTCTACAAGTTCTCTTTTACCAACTATATATGCTCCACTTGTTGCAATTCCTGCACCTAAATTTTTCATAAGTGACCCTACTGCTATATCTGCACCAACTTCTATTGGCTCTTTTTCTTCTACAAATTCTCCGTAACAATTGTCAACCATTATTATTACATCTTTATTGACTTTTCTAATTTCTTTAATTACATTTTCTATTTTACAAATTTCTAAACTTTTCCTTGTAGAATACCCTCTTGATCTTTGGATTTCTACTAATTTTACATCTTTTTTTGATAACCTTTTTGTTATTTTTTCAATATCAAAATCATTGTTTTGTAACTCTATTTGTTCATATTTTATTCCATATGCTTTTAATGAACTTTTATTTGGATTTTCTCCTATTCCTATTACTGTTTTTAATGTATCATATGGCGCTCCTGTTATGCTAATCATTGTATCATTTGGGTATAATAGTCCAGATAACGTAATTGCAAGCGCATGTGTTCCTGATATTAACTGTGCTCTAACTAAACTATCTTCTGCTTTAAAAAATTTTGCATATATTTCTTCTATTTTGTTTCTTCCAGGTTCATCTATTCCATAACCTGTTGCTGAATTTAAATGCATTTCTGATAAATTTGCTTCTTGAAATGCTTTTATTACTTTTAAACTATTTATTTGACATATATTATCTACATTTTTAAATTGTTCTTTTATTTTTTCTTCCACTTTTTTTGATAAAGCTATTATATTTTCTTCTCCCACTGGCTTTTCCTCCAATTTTTATTTGGTTCTATTTTACTATAAATTCAGAGAAATATCAAGTAAATCTATTTTCTAAAAAACCAATAAAAGTTGGGTTTCCCCAACTTTTATTAGTTTTGGCTGTATGGTAATAAAGCAATGTGTCTTGCTCTTTTAACAGCTAATGTTATATCTCTTTGATGTTTTGCACATGCACCTGTATTTCTTCTAGGTAAGATTTTACCTTTATCATTGATAAATTTCTTTAATTGTTCTGGATTTTTGTAATCTAAAACAAAGTTTTTATCACTGCAAAGTACACATACTTTTTTTCTTTGTTTTCTGAATCTTGGATTGTAATCCTCGTCATAATTTTTATTATTTCTCTTATTTTGTTTTTTATCTGCCATTATATTTTCCCCCCTTAAGATTAAAATGGTAGGTCGTCTGTACTTGAAGATACTTCAAAATCTGATCCCATGCTTCCAGGAGTAGTTGTTCCAAATGTATTTTCAAAATCATTATTTCCAACTTCTTGCTCTCTTTTGCTATCTGCAAAATAAGCTTCTTCTGCTACAACTTCTGTAACATAGTGTTTTGTTCCTTGATCATCGTCCCAAGTTCTTGTTTGTATTCTTCCTATAATACCTACTTGTTGACCTTTCTTAAAGTATTTACTACAAAATTCTCCAAGTTTACTCCATGCAACTATATTTATAAAGTCTGCTTGTCTTTCTTCACCTTGTCTTGCAAATCTTCTGTTTACTGCTAAACTAAATGAAGAAACCAATGTATTATTTGTTTGTGTATATCTTGTTTCTGGATCTCTTGTTAATCTTCCCATTAAAATTACTTTGTTCATGTTTTATCACCTTTCTTTACTTTAAATAAAGGCCCCTTCTTTATTTAATTGATTATTTGCTAATATAAATTAGTCTTCTTTTTTAACAGTTATAAATTTCATAATGTCATCTGTTATTCTGTAGATTCTTTCGATTTCTGCAATAGCTTCTGGTTTTGATTCGAAATTAAATAATATGTATGTTCCTTCTTTACATTTGTTAATTTCATAAGCTAATGTTTTTTTACCCATATTTTCTGTTGATTCTACTTTTCCATTTTCATTTATTAATCCTGTAAATTTTTCTTCTAAAGCTTTTAGTCCTGCTTCATCTACACTTGGATTAACAATGATAATACTTTCGTATTTATTCATTATTTTCACCTCCCTTTGGATTTGTAACCTACATTTTGACTGTAAGTAGAGATTTGAAATAAGCTTTGCTTTTTTCAAACATAGCTATTTTACCACATTTTTATGTGTTTGACAACCCATTTTTTAAATATTTTTTTGCAAATTTTATTGCATACATTTATTATTTATGCTATCATTTAAACAAAATATTGGAGGCAAAATATGAACTATTTAATTTCAATTTCATGGCATATATTACCTATTTTTACAATAGAACAGGTACTAGAAAAAATAGAAAAATATGATAAAACTCATAAAATAGCAGGTATAGAAATTGCAAGCAAAGACTTTGAAACAATGAAAAAAGCAGTCGAATTTTCAATAAAACATAACTATATTTTTCAATGTCACGCACCTAAAATAAGTACAAATGAAGAATTATTAGAATATTTATCAAATGTAGGAAAACTTGCAAAAATATTAAATAAAAAAATTAATATTGTGTTTCACAGTAAGGAAGACGATAATTTGGAAATAGCAAAATTAAACACAATTAATCTTTTAAATACTATATTTAACTATATAAAAGAAAATAACTTAAATATATCAATCTCTTTGGAAAATCTAAATTATCACCACAATCACGATAGAATTAATGTAGATAAAATTGATTCTATTTTATCTGAATTTGATGATGTAAATTTCACATATGACATAGGACATGACATTTTTGATAATCATAACTACACAAAGTTATCTAAATTACAACTTAAAAAACTAAACAACATCCATATTCACAATGTTTGCAACAATAAAGACCACTGTGAAATAACTCCTACTTGTGATTACATAACTCAATTACGTGATAGTGTAAAATATTTAAAAAGCATTAATTATGAAAAAAGTATTGTTTTAGAAACTGGATTTAATAATTACCCTGGAAACAATTATGAAGAAAAACTTATTAATTATATAAAATCTTTTGAAAAAATTGAAGACATATTAAAAACCGAGTAAAACTCGGTTTTTTATTATTTTAATTTCATTGAAAGTAATTTAGAAATTCCACTTTCCTCCATTGTTACTCCATAAACTGTATCTGCCGCTTCCATTGAACCTTTTCTATGTGTAATTACTAAAAATTGTGTATTTTTTGAAAATTTCTTTAAATATTCTGCATATCTAAAAACATTAACATCATCCAAAGCAGCCTCAATTTCGTCCAGTACACAAAATGGTGCAGGATTAATCTTTAATATAGCAAACAATAGAGCAATTGCTGTAAATGCCTTTTCTCCACCTGATAAAAGCATCATATTTTGCAATTTTTTTCCTGGTGGCTGAACAGTAATATCTATTCCACATTCTAAAATGTTATCTTCATCTGCAAGTGTAAGTGTTGCATTTCCTCCTCCAAACAATTCTTTAAATACTTCTCCAAAATTTTTATTTATAATTTCAAATTGTTTTTTAAATTGTTCTTTCATTATAACTGTCATTTCAGATATTATTTTTCTAAGTTTTGCCATTGTTTCTTCTAAATCGCATCTTTGTTCACTCATAAAGTCATATCTTTGTTTTAATGTTTTATATTCTTCTATTGAATCAATATTTACACTTCCAAGTTCTCTTATATCTGCTCGTAAGTTATTGACTTTCTTTTGAGTTAATGCCACATTGTCTGGTTTTTTATAATCAACAACATTGTTTGGTGTAAGTTCGTATTCTTCCCACATTTTGTTTATTATTCCATTTATATCATCTTCTAATTTTGTCTTTTTAACATCTATTTTTACTATTTGTGATTTTAAGTCTTCTATTACACTAAATTTAGCTGTAATTTCTACTTCTTGATTTTCTAATTTTTTATTTTTCTCTATTCTTTGTCCTTTTAGTTCTTCTATTTTATTTCCACTTTGTTTAACATCTTGCTTAATTTTTTCTATTTTTTGTTTTGTTTGCTCTATCGTTTCTTCAAGTTCTTTATTACTTTCTTTAATTTCAGATATTTGGTTTGTCTTATTTTCTATACTTTTTTTAGTATTTTTTATGTCCAAATTTATTCTTTCTTCTATTTCTTGTATAGAACTTTCACTTTCGTCAAATGATGATACAGAAATTTTTAAATTTGTTATATCAAAATTTAAATCATCTATATATTTTTGGTTATCTTTATTAAGTTCTGCAAACTCTGTAATTATTTTGTTTAATTCTTCTATTTGGCAAGTTAATGTATCTATTTGCTTAATATATTCTTGTTTTTTAGTAACCAAATTTTTCTTATTTTCCTCTATTTCTTGTCCTTCTTGCTTTACTTTATTTAGCCTGTTTTCAATCTTTTGAATATTTTCTTCTATAAGCTCTAATTTTTGTTTTTTTGTTGCATATTCTATTTCTATTTCTTGCAATTGTTTTTCTAAATTTTGTGCAAGCTCTAAAATATCTTCTATAGAGTTTTCATATTCTTCTTTTTCTAGTTTTAACTTTTCCACTTTTTCTTTTTCTTTTTTTATTTGTTTTTCTAAACTTTCTATTTCTCTTCCTCTACCTAAAATATTTACTGTTTTTTTGCTAACAGAACCTCCTGTAATTGCTCCAGATGGATTAATTAAATCTCCTTCTAATGTTATAATTCTAAAAGAATAGTTATTGTTTTTTGCAAGTTTAATTGCTGTATTCATGTTATCAACAACTACAGTTCTACCAAGTAAATTAAGTATTATTTGCTCATATTTTTTGCTATATTTTACAAGATCTGATGCAATTCCAATAAAACCATTATCTTTTCCCTTTACTTTATCTAGTTTTTTTCCTTTTACAGATGAAATTGGTAAAAATGATGCTCTTCCTAAATTGTTTTTTCTTAAATGTTCTACTAATTTTTTTGCATCTTCTTCAGTTTCTGTAACAATATTTTGAAGACTTATTCCAAGGCACATTTCTATTGCTGTTTCATACTCTTTTGGAACTTCTATTACATTTGCTAAAACTCCATGCATACCTTTTCCGAGGTCTTTTATGTTTTCACAATCATTTAATAAAGCTTTTACACTTTTTACATAGCCTTCTTTTTCTTTTTCAGTTTCAATTAAAAATTTTAATCTTGATTCTTTTACTCTTATTTCACTTTCTAAAATATTAATATTATTTTCATAAGATTTTATTTTTTTGTTTGCTTCTTCTTTTTGATTTGAAATTTTTTCTAAATCGGCTACAACTTTTATTTTTTTAGAATCAATACTATAAAATTCTTTTGCTATTTCTTCTTTTCTAATTCTTGTACTATCTAGTTCTGAAATATTTGATTGAATCTCTTGTTTTATTTGTTTTTGTCTTTTTTCATAATTTTCATATTTTACATTTTCTGCACTAATTAATGATTGTAATTCATATTTTTTATCTGTATCTTCATCAACTACCTTTTTGTGTTCTTCTATCTCTAATTCTTTTTTTGATAGTTTACTACTTATTTTTTCTAATTCTTCTTCTTTTGCTTTTAATTCTTCTTCAAATTTTTCTTTGTTTGTCCTTAGATTATTCTTTTTTTCTTGTTTTTGTTTTATTTCCTCTTGCAATTCTTCTATTTTGGTGTTTAATTCTTTTATTTCTTCTTCATATCTTTTAGAGTTTTCATTATTATTTGTAATTCTGGTATTTGCTACATTTATGTCTGAATTTAGCATTTCTATTTCTTTTTTGCTTTCAAATCCCAAGTTTGACATTTCTTCAATCTTTATTGTTATTTCATCTATTTCATTTTTTAGCTCTTCTTTTAAACTTTTTATTCTTTCTAGTCTTCCTTCTTCGTCTTTGCAATTTGTTTTTAATATGTCTTCATCTTGCACAATTTGGTTTAATGTTTCTTTATATTTTTCTATATTAAAAATAAATAAACCAATTTCTATATTTTTTAATTCTTCTCTTAAATTTAAATATTTTTTTGCTTTGTCTGCCTGCATCTTTAATGGTTCTATATTTGCCTCTATTTCTGCCAAAATGTCATTTATTCTAAGTAAATTTAATTTTGTATTTTCTAATTTTTTCTCTGATTCTGCTTTTCTTGCTCTGTATTTTACAATTCCAGCTGCTTCTTCAAATATATGTCTTCTATCTTCTGATTTGTTACTTAATATTTCATCAATTTTTCCTTGTCCAATTATAGAATAACCATCTTTTCCAATTCCTGTGTCCATAAATAACTCTAAAACATCTTTTAATCTACATGGTACTTTATTTATAAAATATCCTGTTTCTCCGCTTCTATATAGCTTTCTTGTTACAGTAACTTCTGTGTATTCTATTGGTAATGTTCCATCAGAATTATCAAATACAAGTGAGCTTTCAGCAAATCCCAATGATTTTCTGTTTTGTGTTCCAGCAAATATTATGTCTTGAGATTTTGAACCCCTTAGTGATTTCATACTTTGTTCTCCGTAATATCCATCTTATTGCATCTACTATATTACTTTTTCCTGATCCATTTGGTCCTATTACACTTGTTATTCCTGGCATGAATTCTAATACTGTTTTGTCAGCAAATGATTTGAATCCCTGCATTTCTAATCTTTTTAAATACATTTTTTATCACCTTTATTTTTTTATCTTTTGTTAGTTTATAATATTTTTATTTTTTTGTAAAGTCTATTTTAAAAAAGAAAAAGGGTCATACATGCTTTTGCATGCAGACCCATATTTCTTACACCCTTTTTCTGAAAATGCAAAATTTTGCATTGGAGCCGTACATTTCTCTTGTTTTCCTTATAACAGAAGCAATAGCTTCACTGGAACTTGTAACCGAATTGTAAACAATCCTTGGTTCGTCTTTCTGTATGGAAACATCGAATTGTTCTTTTTCCTGATATTTCTTATTTCCCATATGGATAATAAGTATTACAGGAACATCTTCTCCTCCTATACGAAGGTTAGAAGAAAAACCAAGACAGCACCATTCATAATCTGGCTTGTTTCCTCCAATCCAAGGTACATTTTTCCACTTAGCTCTTTCTTCCTTTATCTCAGAAAGAATTTCGCTGCTCTTTTCAAGCACAAATGCTTCCTCTTCTGGAATTACACTCCCTGCTTTTATTGTAACAGTTTGGGTTGCCTTAAACATTTAAATCATCAAGTCCTTTCAAAAATGTCTTAAACCGGCCAATTAGCCGTAAACGTATACTTTTATTATACAATATTTTTTTATATTTTGCAAATTTTTTAAATATTTTATTTAACATAACATTGTTTTTTCTATTTTATTGCTTCATTTGCATATTCATTATTTACAATTTTATCATATGGTGCCTTTTTTTGTAATTCGCCTGCACTAGTCATAACATCTTGTAAAAGATTAAATGATTCTTCTTTTAAAACAGGAGTATCATTCCATGCATCTATATCTTTATAATTTTGTATAACCTTTGAAAGCAATGTTATATCTGTATCTGGGAAAAAGCTTTGGACTACTTTTGCTATGTCTTCTGAAGAATTTTCTTTAACCCACTTTTGTCCTTTATATATAGCGTTTGTAAATTTTTGTATAGTTTCTTTATTATTTTCTATATAGCTTTTTTTTGCAAAATATGCTGTATATGGTATTTCTCCTGCTGCCTCTCCAACAGAAGCAACAATATAACCTTTATTTTCATTTTGTGTAAGAGATGCGGTTGGCTCAAATAATGTTACATAGTCAGCAGTTCCACTAGTAAATGCTCCAGCCATTAAGTCAAATTTTATACTGTCATCTAAAACAACATCTTTTTTTGGGTCTAGACCATTTTTTCTTAAAACATACTCTAAGGTCATATATGGAACCCCACCTTTTCTTCCAGGTATTATGGTTTTTCCTTTTAAATCCTGCCATTTAAAATTGTCATTTTTTTCTCTTGCAACTAAAAATGAACCATCCTTTTTTGTCATTTGTGCAAACACTTGGCAATAGTCTTCTTTTCCTTCATTATATACATATATTGAAGCTTCTGGTCCTGCAAAACCAATATTTACTTGATTTGATAAAACAGATGTCATAACAGCATCTGCACCTTGCCCAGTGGTTAATTCAATTTCTATACCATTTTCCTTAAAATATCCATTATTTATTGCAACATATTGTGGAGCATAAAAAACAGAACGTGTAACTTCACTTACCTTTATGTTTTTTACATCATTGTTTGTATTTTTATGTTTTAAAACTGTAATACTAACAATTGCCACAATAACAATTACAATAACAACTATTCCAATAAAAATATTCCTTTTCAAAATTTTCCTCCCTATTTAAACTTTTTTGTTTTTAGGATGAATTTTTCAAGTAAAATTACAGCTTCATACATAATTCCAGCAACAATTCCTAAGATAATTACACTTGTCATTACCAAATCCAATTTAAATACTTGCCCTCCATATACTATCAAATAGCCAAGTCCTGCCTTTGAAACCAAAAACTCACCAGAGATTACTCCTACCAAAGAAAGACCAATATTAACTTTTAATGAATTTATAAATGTGCTTATATTTGCGGGTATTATTATTTTAGTTAAAACTTGCAATTTACTTGCATTAAATGTTTTTGCCATTTTTATTACTTCTTTGTCAGTTTTTAAAAATCCATTTAAATTTTCTAATATAGTTACAACAAGAGAAATTGCAACAGCCATAACAATAATTGCAGGAGTTCCGGCCCCTACCCAAATTATAATAACTGGTCCGAAGTGCAACTTTTGGTAAACTATTTAAAACAACCAAAAATGGTTCAGAAACTTTTGCAAAAAAATTAGACCACCATAATAAAATTGCAATAAATATTCCCAAAAAAGTCCCAATTAAAAATCCGTACTATAGTTTCATATGAGGTAACCCAAATATGTTTTAACAAATCATTTTGTGATAAATTCATAAATGTATTAAAAATTCTACTTGGTTTGCTTGTTATAAAGCTATCAATAATATTTGCATTTGCTAAAATCTCCCATATAGCAAGAAATCCTATTAAAATAAGCATTTGGGTAATAAATACTAATATTTTTTGTTTTTTTATTTTAGATAAATATTTTTTTCTTTCTAATGATATATTTTTAATTTTCATCTACTCCAAGCTCCTTCCATAATGTATTAAAATACTGACTGAATTTAGGACTCTCTCTGCAGTTTAATGGAGTACGCCCGGGAAATATCAAAATCAATTTTGTGTATATCTTTTATAGTTCCTGGTCTTTTGCTTAAAACAAGTACTCTATCTGACATACTTATAGCCTCTGAAATATCATGTGTTACAATTAATGCTGTAATATTTTCCTGCCTTAAAATTTGATAAATATCATTTGTAACCATTATTCTAGTTTGATAATCAAGTGCACAAAATGCCTCATCTAATAACAAAATTTTAGGTTTTACAGCCAATGTCCTAATTAAAGCAGCCCTTTGCCTCATTCCCCCAGAAATCTCTGATGGATACTTATCTTTAAAATCATACAAACTATATTTTTTTAGCAAACTTTCTACATACTCTATATTTTCCTTGCTTTTCTTACCTTTAACCTCAAGACCAAATAAAGCATTACTAAAAATAGTTCTCCACTCAAGTAAGCAATCTCTTTGAAGCATATAGCCAATCTTTGGAGAAACACCAGTAACCTTCTCATTTTGTATGTAAATTTCTCCTTCGCTTTTTTCTTCTAAACCAGCTATAATAGACAACAAAGTTGACTTTCCACAACCGCTAGGCCCAATAATGCTCACAAACTCTCCAGGCTTAACCCTAAAATTAACATTCTTTAAAGCTTGAACCTCACCATCCTTATTTTGATACCTTTTTCCAATACCCTTTACCTCTAAAATACTTGCCATAATTTTCCTCCTATAAATCCGTCCTAATATATTTTATGTAAAGGAGAAAAAATTGCCACTGGTTCCGGGTTTAAATGGCAATAAATCATCACTTGCCTAGGTATAAATAAAAATATTTATGGTTTTTGAACCTTGGTGTCGCAACCAACAAAATTAAAATCTTATATGTTGGTTGCTCCAATTCGCACTCGTGCTATGCGTCTGTTTGGTCGCTTACGCGGCTCTTCAAACTCATAATTATTTTTATTTATACCCAGACAGGTGATAATTTATTGCCATCCAAACCCGGAACCAGTGGCATTTTATTGCCATTTAAACCCGGAACCGTGGCAAACCGTGGCAATTTTTATTTAAAAAGACTATAAAAATTTTGAAATGTGTAGCCCTGTTCTTTTAGATAATTAATAGAGTCTTTTAAAACTTCAGTAGTTTGGCTTACATCATTAGTATCGTGCATAAGAATTACTAGAGTTCCCTTATTCTTAGATGTTTTTTTCAAATTATTAAGTAATTGATATTTACTACATTTTCTTTCAGAATCTTTATTCAAGCAATTCCAATCTACATATGCATAATTTAGTTTTTCTAGAAGTTTCACAGCATTTTTCTTTTGAGATTTATTATTTGGCGACATGTAGCCATTGGGAAATCTAAATACATGTGAGCAATAATTTGAAACACCGAATTGCATTTCCTATTTCAATATCAGTATTTTTAATTTCATTTATAAAACTATCATCATTTTTATATAGTTTTGAATTATTATGGTTGTAACCATGATTAGCAATAAAATGCCCTTCATCATATGCTCTTTTAACTAATTCTGGATTTTCTTTAACATGTTTACCTACAACAAAAAATGTTGCAACAACATCTTCTTCTTTTAAAATATCTAGAATTTTAGGTGTAGCTTTTAATGTAGGGCCATCATCAAAAGTAAGATAGGCAATTTTTTGTTCAGATTTACTTAAACTTAAAAATTTTTCCTTAAATGTTTCATCAATTATAGAAGTGGAAGATAATTCAATTGCAAATGAAAATTCGTATGTTGATAAAAAAGACAAGGTCATTCCAATTAATACTAAAATTATAAAATATATAAATTTATGTTTTTTATATAGAAAACGTTTCATAAAAAATCCCTCATAAAATTATATGAGGGTAATAGAAAAATATTATAAATAATAGTTTATAATTTAGAAATAATTGCCATTTAAACCCGGAACCGTTGGCAATTATTTTATGTTGTTTAATACATCACTTTTATCTTTTTCTGATATGTAGCCATATGTTAACATACTATTTAATACCTGTTTTTGTCTTTGACGAGCAAGTCCTATATTTACTGTTGGAGCATAGACTGATGGGGCATTTGGAACTCCAGCTAACATTGAGGATTCATCTAATGTTAGGTCTTTTGGATCTTTATTATAATAGCCATGGCTTGCAGCATATATTCCATAGTAGCCATCTCCAAAGTAGGCAGTATTTACGTATAGTTCAAATATTTCATTTTTAGAATAATTTTTTTCTAGGTCAAATGCACCAAATGCTTCGCCAAGCTTTCGTGATATACTTTTTTCTTGGTTGAAGAATATGTTTTTTGAAACTTGTTGTGTTATTGTACTTCCACCTTCATCAAATTCTTTATCTCTAATGTTAGTAAATAATGCCCTTGCAAGTGCAATAAAGTCTACTGCTCCATGATCATAATATCTGTGGTCTTCTATGGCAATTACAGCATTTATATAATTTTTGCTCATGCTATCAAATTTAACATAGTTTTCTTTGCTAGTTATTTCGGTTATTCTGTCTATTAGGGGTTTTTCTTTTAATACTTTTGAATAACTACTAAATCCTATTATAAATAGAATAGATATAATTACTAATATAATGATTAGTAATATTAGTAGTATTTTTTTAAATATTTTCATAATACCTCTTTTCTAAAATTTATTTAATAAAAATACAATTTAAATTTATTTAAATTTGACTAATTTTAAATAATTAATAAATAATAGTCATCTAAATTATATACTAAATATTTGATTTTGCCAATATAAAGAATAATCTTTACAAACAAAAATGAATATGATAAAATGCAAAAGAATAGAATATAACTATATTCTATTCTTTATTATTACCTTAAAAGAAGGTGGAAATTATGATAAAATTCACAAAAATGCATGGGCTAGGGAATGATTATGTTTATATGGATGCAATTCATCAAAAAATAGAAAACATAACAACTCTAGCTAAATTTGTCAGTAACAGACATTTTGGAATAGGCTCAGATGGACTTATTTTAATATGTGAAAGTAAAGTTGCAGACTTTAAAATGAGAATGTTTAATTCTGATGGAAGTGAAGCAGAAATGTGTGGCAATGGTATAAGATGTGTAGGAAAGTTTGTATATGACAAAGGATTAACTACTAAACAAATTGTTACCATAGAAACACTTGCTGGAATTAAAACATTAAATCTAAACACAAAAGATGGAAAAGTACAAACAGCAAGAGTAGACATGGGAGAGCCAATATTAGAGGCAAGTAAAATACCTGTAATATCGGAAGAAATGCCAGTACAAAATTTAAAATTAAAAGCAATTGACAAAGAATTTACATTTACATGCGTATCTATGGGAAATCCACATGCAATAACAGTTGTAGAAAATGTAAAAGAATTTGATGTAGAAAAATATGGAAAAGTATTAGAAATAAATAAAGCATTTCCTAACAAAACAAATGTGGAATTTATAGAAATTGTAGACAAACAAAACATAAAAATGCGAGTATGGGAAAGAGGTGCAGGAGAAACTTTAGCTTGCGGAACAGGAGCATGTGCAACAGCAGTTGCTTGCAATTTAAATGGATTAACTTCAAGAAATGTAAATATAGAATTGCTAGGTGGAAATTTACAAATTGAATGGAGTAGCAAAGATAATCACGTATATATGACAGGACCTGCAGTTACTGTATTTGAAGGAAAACTAGAAATATAAGAAAGGATGATAAAAAGATGAGTTATATAAATGAAAACTTTTTAGAACTACAAGATAGTTACCTATTTTCTACAATAGCAAAAAAGGTTGCAAAATATATGGAAGAGAATCCTGATAAAAAGGTTATAAAACTTGGGATTGGGGATGTAACAAAACCAATAGTTCCAGCAGTTTTAGAGGCAATGCATAAAGCAGTAGATGAAATTGGAACAAAAGAAGGATTTAAAGGATATGGACCAGAACAAGGATATGATTTTTTAAGAAACGCAATAGTAGAAAATGACTATAAAAAAAGGGGAATTACAATAGATAAAGATGAGATCTTTGTGTCAGATGGAGCAAAATGTGATTGTGGTAATATTGTAGACATCTTTGCTAAAGATAATGTGGTTGCAATAACAGACCCTGTATATCCAGTATATTTAGACACAAATGTAATGTCAGGAAGAAGCGGAAAATTTAATAGCAAACAAGGTATATATGAAAATATCGTTTATTTACCAGTAACATCTAAAAATAATTTTAAACCAGAATTACCAAATAAGAAAGTAGACATGATATATTTGTGTTTCCCAAACAATCCAACAGGTACTGTACTTAGCAAAGAAGAACTAAAAAAATGGGTAGATTATGCAAAAGAAAATAATTCTATAATATTATATGATTCTGCATATGAAGCATATATTACTGAAAAAGATATACCACATAGTATTTACGAAATAGAAGGTGCAAAAGATGTATGTATAGAATTTAGAAGTTTCTCAAAAACAGCTGGTTTTACTGGAGTTAGATGTGCATATGTTGTAGTTCCAAAACAATTAAAAGGCTATACAAAAGATGGCAAGGAAGTAAGCTTAAATAAATTATGGAATAGAAGAACATGTACAAAATTTAATGGAGTGTCATACATTGTTCAAAAGGCAGCAGAGGCAACATACAGCATAGATGGAAGAAGACAGATACAAGAAAACATAAATTATTATATGGAAAATGCTAAAATAATAAAGCAAGGTTTAGAAGATGCTGGATTTACAACATATGGTGGAGTAAATTCCCCATATGTGTGGCTAAAAGTACCAGAAAATATGACATCTTGGGAATTTTTTGATGAATTATTAGAAAATGTAAATGTTGTTGGGACACCAGGAAGTGGATTTGGACCACATGGAGAAGGATACTTTAGATTAACAGCATTTGGAACAAAAGAAAATACTATAGAGGCAATAGAAAGAATAAAAGCATGGAGAAAGTGATTAAATAATGACTAAAAAGGAAATCGTACAATATTTAAAGCAAAATATGCCTACATTTACTGGTAATAAGATAGAAAAAGAAAAAAAGATGGCTATGTATATATATTTAGAACTTGGAAAAATGAAGGCATTTGATGAAAAATATTTTTTTGGAAATAGCAAAATAAAAGATAAAATTTACAAAATGGCTAAATATGCAAAGTATAATGTTGATTCTGTTGCACAAAAAAAGAAAATTGTTTGTGTAAGTTTAACATATTTATGTAAAAGTATTTATAGTGAGTTTGGAATAAAAAGCTATATAAGTACACCTAATGGAGGAGACAAACATATTTATAACATTATACAATTTAGTGATGGAAAGAACATAAAAGCAGACTTACAACAAGATTTAAGCAATATTCAAACAAAATCAAGAACAACAAGTTTTGCACAAGGGTATGATTGTGCTGAGGAAAATTTAGATGTGTTTAGCAATGAAGAAATTTATGAAATCCAAAGACAATTAGGCTATGTAAATGATAGCTCTGAATATATGGATGAAAAAATAAGTGATTTAGCAAAAAAAGTAAAAGATTTACCACCAGATAAACTATTAGAAACAGTAATAAATGATAAAGATATAAGTAGATTTAATGAACAATTAGAATATATTGAATTATATAGACATTACAGAGGAGTATTTTATAGAACAGCAGGCCAATATGATAAAAGAAATATATATTATTGTAATTGTTATAGAAAAATACAAGATACTGATGAAAAGCAATATTCAATGTGTATATATAGCATATATAAAGATGAAATAAAGGCATATTTATCATCTAGTAAAAATAATCAATTTATGGAAGTAGATCTAAGAACACTAATTTAGAGAATCAAGGACTTTTTATTGGAGACATGCAAAAAGAAAATGGAGTTAAATTATTGCAAAAACATATGAATTTAGAAAGAAAAAAGATGGTTCAAGAAAGATGGAATAAAAATATAGAAGAAAAGCAAAAAGAAATGTGAAAGGATAAAATATAATGAAAGAGGAATTTTTAAATTTATTAAGACAAGTAAAAAGAGAAGGAATAGATGATTTAATACAATTTATAGAAAAAACAGATTTTTTTAAAGCACCGGCAAGTACTAGATTTCATGGAGATCACGAAGGTGGGCTTGTAGAACACAGTATGAAAGTTTATGAAATATTAAAACATAAAGTAGAACATAATATAGAGCCAATAAATGTAAATAAAGAAACATTGATATTGGTACCATTATTGCATGATCTATGTAAAGCAAACTTTTATAAAGTGGATTATAGAAATGCTAAAAACGAATTAGGAGTATGGGAAAAGGTTCCATATTACACAATAGATGATACAATTCCATATGGACATGGCGAAAAATCAGTAATGATGATTACAGAATACATAAAACTTACACCAGAAGAAAAATATTCAATTCGCTGGCATATGGGATATACAGAGCCAAAGGAACTTTACAATACAATTGGGGCAGCATATAAAAAATATCCATTAGCATTATTAATGCATGAAGCAGATTTAGAGGCAACTTATTTTTATAATATGTAAAAAATAGACTTTAGATATATACGAAAAAAAGTTCGCAAAAATATCTAAAGTCTATTGACTTTTTATTATATCAATCATATAATGAGCAAAGAAATTAAAAAAGTGAGGAATAAAATGTTAGCATATATAAAAGGAATATTAGAAATGAAAATGACAGGTTTTGTTGTAATAGACGTTGGAGGACTAGGCTATAAAGTAAACATGTCAGATGTTGGAATAGAAAAACTTGGTAATATAGGTAAAGAGGTAAAAGTTTACACTTATTATAGAGTAAGAGAAGATGATATAAGCATATTTGGATTTAATACATTAGAAGAGCTTAGAATGTTTGAACTATTAATATCAGTTAGTGGAGTGGGAGCAAAAACAGCATTGACAATGCTTGCAGTATGCGAACCATCAGAATTTGCAATTGCAGTTATTTCAGAAGATATAAAAGTATTAACTGGAATTCCAGGAATAGGCCCAAAATCAGCAAAAAGAATTATACTTGAACTAAAAGACAAAATAAAACAACAACAACAAATAGAAGAAATAAATAGTAAAGTTAAAGAAGAAAATAACAAAACAAGTAAAATACAAGAAGCAATTAAAAACAATGATAAAGTAAATGAAGCAATATCAGCCCTTCAAGTATTAGGCTATAACAAAAAAGAAATAGAAAAGAAATTAGAAAAATTAGACATAAAGGAAATGACATTAGAAGAAATAATTAAAAAAGGATTATTAGAATTATCAAAATAAAGGTGATAAAATGAATAGTAATGAGCCATTGGCATATAGAATGAGACCAAAAACATTAGAAGAATATGTAGGGCAAGAACATGTACTTGCAAAGGACAAAATATTATATAGGACAATAAAAGCAGATAGGCTATCTAGCATAATATTATTTGGACCTCCAGGATGCGGAAAAACATCACTTGCTAGAGTAATAAGCCAAACAACAAAATACAAGTTTTATAAAATTAATGCAGTAACAGCAGGAGTAAATGATATAAAAAAGGTAATAGAAGAAACAAAAAATTTTATGCTAAATCCAATAGGAAAGAGCATATTATTTATAGACGAAATACATAGATTTAATAAATTGCAACAAGATGCACTATTACCATTTGTTGAAAATGGAACAATAATATTAATAGGAGCTACAACAGAAAATCCATATTTTGAAGTAAACAAAGCCTTAATATCAAGATCAATGGTAATAAAACTAGAACCATTAACTAAAGAAAATATATATCAAATACTAAAAAATTCTTTAGAAAGAAAAGACGGTCTTGGAGAATATAACATTAAAATAGAAGACAAAACATTAGAAAAATTAGCATCAATATGTAATGGAGATGTAAGAACAGCATTAAATGGGCTTGAAGTTGCAGTATTAACTACACAAATGGACAAAGATGGCTATATAAACATAACAGATGATGTAATAAAAAATAGTGTACAAAGTAAAAAAGCAATATTTGATAAAAATGGAGATAGTCATTATGATAATATAAGTGCATTTATAAAATCAATGAGAGGAACAGACCCAGATGCTGCAATATTTTATTTAGCAAGAGCACTAAATGGAGGAGAAGACCCAATGTTTTTAGCAAGAAGAATAGTTATAGCAGCAGCAGAAGATGTTGGAATGGCAAATCCAAATGCTTTAGTGGTTGCAAATAGCGCAATGCAAGCTGTGCATATGGTTGGAATGCCAGAAGCAAGAATTATACTTGCAGAAGCGGCTGTTTATGTGGCAACTTCTCCAAAATCAAATGCAAGCTATAATGCAATAAATAAAGCAATGGAAGATGTTGCAAATAAAGATACAGGGGAAGTTCCAATGCATATTAGGAATGCTCCTATTGAAGGAATGAAAAAAGACGGATATGGAGTGGGATATAAATATCCGCACGATTATCCAGGACACTATGTAGAACAACAATATTTACCAGATAAAATGAAAAATACAAAATATTTTATAAAAGATG
>OGIG01000321.1_pt1 | contig 48411 bp, 39 predicted proteins | sample 1571601 | NCBI WGS metagenome assembly OGIG01 (sample SAMEA2581953, study PRJEB24529) | metagenome | biome: Human gut stool | place: China | collected 2011 | reverse complement strand
CCCGCCGCAGGCGGAGAATGTCGCAGGCGGAGAATGTCGCAGGCGACATTCTTTATTCGGGTAATATAGAAAAGAATAAAATAGATAACAGATAGAGTTAATGAGTAAGTAGCTAACATAAATACATATCCGGAAAATGGATATTTATAATAGATAAAGTTAACAAGTAAGTGAGGATTAATAATGACGACAGAAGAACGATATATGAAGGCGGCGATTAAACAGGCGAAAAAGGCAGAAAATATAGATGAAGTGCCTATAGGCTGTGTGATTGTATATCATGGCAAAATAATTGCAAGGGGATACAACAGGCGTAACATTGATAAAAATACATTGTCACATGCGGAATTGAATGCTATAAAGAAGGCGAGTAAGAGGCTTGGAGACTGGAGGTTAGATGACTGTGAAATGTATGTCACGCTTGAACCTTGCCAGATGTGTGCAGGTGCTATTGTACAATCGAGAATAAAAAAGATATATATCGGAAGTATGAATCCTAAGGCAGGAAGTGCAGGTTCGGTTATTAATTTGTTACAGGTCAAAGAATTTAATCACCAGGTGGAAATTGAGTCGGGGATTTTACAGGAGGAATGTAGTGAAATGTTATCAGATTTTTTTAAAAATCTGCGAAAACGTAAAAAAGATGAAAAGGACCTGGAAAAAATGCAATAAAGAAATACAATAAAGAAAAAGTATAAATAAAATAGAATATGATATTGAAAAATATGTGAAAGTTCGTTAAAATGATATATACACTTAAATTAACAGATATTGAAGATATAAATAGAATTGGAATTGCGAAATTTGAAAGTGATAAAAAGAAAGTAATTATTAAGCCAGATTGAAAAATCATCTATCTATGATTTTTCAATCTGTTATTTGTGCGTAGTAACATTAATTATGTGAATTAGGTGTATTTGCAAATGATAGGAATATGTGCAGTAAGTTTTTAATCGTTTGGAAATTTATTATATAATATACCGGAATAGAATTAGTGAACCGGTATTTAATAACAATAATTTATAACAATATAATGTGGAGGAAAAAGATGAGATTTTTTAAAACATACACAAATGCATGGAAGAGAAAGAATAAGAGGCTCATAAAGATTCGTATGAGTGATATAGAAGTTGTGGAAGAAATTCACAAGAATCTTGATAAAAATATTCTGGATTCACTTGATAAACAGATTAAAGACATAGGCGATGATAAGGATAGAGAAATGAAATTTATGAATTATCATAGAAATACGATTGTGGTACGGCCTTTGGGATATGGAAAATATGCGGTTGTATCTGGTATTGTTGGATATAATGCTCTTGTAATGCTTGGCGTTGAAAGTGCTTATGTAAGAATGGCTAATGTTAAAAGCAGGGATCAGTGGGTTTACGAAATTATCAGAGATTACACAATTCAGCCTGTAATAGATATAGATGAAATCAAACTAAGTATTGCAAAGCCTGATCAGGACAGAATAAGAGAGAAGATAGCGTACTTAGTGAAGAATAAAGATTTTGATGAACCTGTGGTTATAGACAAAAAGACACTTGATGATGGAAAAGTATCTATATACAGTGGAGAATATAATGTATTAGCGGCCATTGCGCTTGGAATTAAAAGTATACGTGTTATGGTCAGGGCTGATTAGAATAGTGTTATACAAGTAAGAGTGTATTGATTATTATAGGTATTTTGATATATATTAATAATATATTAATATAATGCCAGGAGCAGAATACTTATTGATTCTGACATCTTAGTACAGGTATATGGTTATCTGAAGGGAAGCGTGACAGATAATTGATAGTATTAAGAATTTAATGATTATATATAATATATAAGATAAAAAGGGTGAATTGATATTTTTAACAATTTAGGAAATTTATAGAAAAAAAATATACCCCTGATATTCCGGAAAATCTAAAAATAAAAACTAAAAGCAGCGCTTCAGAATGGAGATTAAAATGAGAATTTTAGTAACAGGTGTAAAAGGTCAGTTAGGATTTGACGTTGTTAACGAATTAAAGAAGAATAATATTGAAGCAGTTGGTGTAGACATTGAAGAAATGGATATCACAGATGCAGCAGCAGTAAAGAAAGTTATTACAGAATCAAAGGTTGATGGTGTAATTCATTGTGCCGCATACACAGCAGTTGATGCCGCAGAAGATAATGAAGAAATCTGCCGTAAAATTAATGCAGGTGGAACTAAGAACATCGCAGATGTATGTAAAGAACTTGATATAAAGATGATGTATATCAGCACCGATTATGTATTTAATGGTCAGGGCGAAACACCATGGCAGCCTGATTGTAAGGATTATAAGCCTCTTAATGTATATGGACAGACAAAATTAGAGGGTGAATTAGCTGTAAGTGAAACACTTGATAAATATTTTATCGTAAGAATTGCATGGGTATTTGGCGTAAATGGCAAGAACTTCATCAAGACTATGTTAAATGTTGGAAAGACTCACGATACAGTAACAGTAGTAAATGACCAGGTAGGTACACCAACATACACATATGACCTTGCAAGACTTTTAGTAGATATGATTCAGACAGACAAATATGGATACTATCATGCAACAAACGAGGGCGGATATATTTCATGGTATGATTTTACTTGCGAAATCTATAAACAGGCAGGTTACACAACTAAGGTCGTTCCTGTAACTACAGCAGAATATGGTGTATCAAAGGCAGCAAGACCATTTAACAGCCGTTTAGATAAGCGTAAACTTGTAGAAAATGGATTCGAGCCTTTACCAACATGGCAGGATGCGTTAGCAAGATATTTGAAAGAGATTGAGTTTTAGAAAAATATAGACATAGAGTTGAAAGTTGATTATATAGTATCATAGTATTAGATAACTCCTTTATTGGATGTTGGTTTTAGTTAATTCTATTATACCATATCCGATAAGGAGTTATTATTTTGAATAAATAGTAAAACACAGTATATATATTTATAAAAATTGTAAATACCTATTAGTTATATAATGAGGTGATATTAAAGATAATTTTGAAAATATAGAGAAATACTTGATTAGAAAACTGTGATAGGAGTCAGATTATGAATTATGATTTTGTCTTTGTTGTTCTTGTATATAAAAATTCAGATGATTTGAGAAAATTTATAAAAAATATCGACAGTAAATTTACAAATTATAAAATTATTGTTATAAATGCTCATTATAGTGATGATATAGATAATAAAGTTAAAATTATTGCAGAAAAAAATAATTGTGATTTTATAAATATTGAAAATAAAGGATATGGATATGGTAATAATATTGGAATTGAATACGCAGAAAAAAAGTATAAGTATCAATACATTATAATAGCTAATCCGGATACAATTGTTAAAAGCATTGATGTAAATTTAATTAAAAAGATAAAATATGGCATAATAGCACCAGATATTAGGACTAAAAAGGGAAAGATACAGAATCCTTATTGGACAATTGAAAATAGATTTGCAGAATGGCTAATTTATGTGGGATACAAATATAATAAAAAAATAATAAGATATTTTGCATATGCCATAAATAAAATAATACGAAATTTATATTATGTATTAAAAAAAACAAGCAAAAGTGAATATGGCAAAATATATGCCGCACATGGTTCGTTTTTTATTTTATCGAAAAGTGCAATTTATAAAATGGGAAAATTATTTGATGAAAATATGTTTCTTTTCTCAGAGGAAGCATATGTTGCATATCAGGCAAAGAAAAAAGCGATTCCGATACTCTATACCAATAGAATTAAGGTTTGTCATATGGAAGATGGAAGCATTAATAAAAGTAATATAAAAGAAGAGGATATTAGTCGAAATTCATTTATATATTATTATGAGAAAACGATAAAAGAGGATAAAGATAAATGAAACCATATAAAATTTCGGTTGTGATTTGTACATATAACGGAGAAAAATATATTGAAGAATTAATGCAAAGTATATTAATACAAAGTAGAAAAGCAGATGAAATAATTGTCTGCGATGATGGTTCCACAGATTCTACTTTAGTAAAAATATATAAAATGCTAGATGAATTTGATGGAGATAAAAAGGTTATATGCAATGAGCAACGACTGGGTGTGACGAAAAATTTTGAAAAAGCGATAACAAATGCAACCGGAGACATAGTCTTTTTGTCGGATCAGGATGATATATGGTTTGAAAATAAAATAGAGGTAATGACAGAAATATTTTACAAAAGAAAAGATTGTGTACTTGCATTTTCAAATGGACAAATTTATGAAAATGGTTTTAAAAGAAAGACAATCGCTGACCTGTTAAATGTTAATCCGGCAGAATGTATAAAGAATAAAAGTTTTTTTCTAAAAAGAGCATTTATTCCGGGAACTACTATGGCAGTTAAGAGAGAATATGCTATAAGTATAATGCCATTCCCAAAAACGTGGATACACGATGGCTGGATAGCCATCAATGCTCAGCTATATGGGGATATAGTTTATGTTAAAAAATGTTTAATGGCATACAGATTACATAATGAAAATACAATTGGTATGAATTATTCATTTGGAGATAAAATAAAATCATATTTAAAAAATCTTCCTTATCTTGAAGAGGTAAGACATAATATGTATAATAGATATAGATATTTGTATGAATTCCAAAAGAATAGAGTATCTGATGATAAATATTTGTGTGAATTAGAAGAATGTATAAGATTTTGGAGCACTACAGGAAGAATTAGTAAAAAGAAAAAATGTAAGTCATTAAAAACTATATTTAATAATTGGATTACAGGAAAATATACAAAATATTATACAGGAACAAGAGGAATGATAAGAGATATAATTTCGGTATTTTAAGTATAGTGTCAAATATTCTAAAAAAATATAGTAACAGATATCATAAAGAAAATGTAAGTAGTGAGGTACATATCGAAGTGAAAAGATATAAAAAACATCATATTAAATGGTTGTTAGTTCTATATGACTTGCTTGTATATCTGGTAGCAGCAATTTTACTGCTGGTACTTTATGAGGGGGACGATAAACTTTCAATTATCGGAATGATTCAGCAGGCTGTTTTATCAGTAAGCATAATATTTTTAATAAGGCTATTGGGTAATGTATATGGACAGATATGGAGATATGGAGGTATTCAGTGTTATATCCGTCTACTTTTTACAGATGGAATTGCATTTATAATTTATTTAACAATGGCGTTCAATCTGCCTATACAACAGATTACATTTGCAAGAACACTCAGTTTAAGTTGTATTAATCTCCTGGGCGCATTGGCATTGCGAATGATGTACAGATATGCTTATAAATGCGGTAATCAGGAAACAGTAAAGGGAAAGATTCTGTCTGAAATTCTGTATATGTTTTCTGGGATAAAGGCTGTTACTGATAAAGAAGTCCAAAGAATAAAAATAGCTATTATTGGAGCAGGACGTGTGGGAGTAGGCTTTGCAGAAGAGCTTATAAACAGTGAAGAATCAGCATATATTCCAAGATGTTTTATAGATATCAGTGAAGAGAAAATTGGACGTGAGATACATGGTATTCCGGTGTGGTCTGTTGAAGAGGCAACATTTAGAAAATTAGGTGAATATGAGGTTCAGGAAATTGTACTTGCAATTCCATCACTTGAGGCAGATAAGAAGAAAGAATTATATGAATATTATAAACAGGCAGGATATAAAGTTAAGGTCTATGATTATCCGACAGTTTATACAGCAGGAGTTAAGAGACATTTAAGAGAATTTGATGCGGAAGATTTGTTGTTCAGAAAACCATTGGTAGTAGCTGATGAACATACAAATGAGTACTATAGAAATAAGGTTGTCTTAATTACTGGAGGCGGAGGTTCTATTGGCTCAGAGTTGTGCAGACAGTTAGCAAAAATGAATCCAAAACAGATGATAATTCTGGATATTTATGAAAACGGTGCATATGATATCCAACAGGAATTAATGATAGCATATGAAGGTAAATTGAATATTCAGGTTGAAATTGCATCGATTACAAATATAAGGGCAATGGAAAGAGTATTTGAAATGTACCATCCACAGATAGTAATTAATGCAGCAGCACATAAGCATGTACCACTTATGGAACATAACTGCATAGAAGCTATTGAAAATAATGTTTTTGGAACAAAGATAGTTGCAGACCTCTGTGAGAAATATGGTGCTGAACGCTTTATGATGGTATCAACGGACAAGGCTGTTAACCCCACTAATGTTATGGGGGCAACTAAGAGAATGTGTGAAATGATAGTGCAAAGTGCAAGTACATATGGAAAAGTCAAATATAGTGCAACACGATTTGGAAATGTGCTAGGCAGTGCCGGTTCAGTTATTCCATTATTCAAAAAGCAGATAGCAAATGGTGGTCCTGTAACGATAACAGATAAGCGAATAATAAGGTATTTTATGACTATTCCGGAAGCATCACAATTGGTACTTCAAAGCGGTGCCATGGCAGATAATGGTGAACTTTTTGTCCTGGATATGGGAAAACCGGTCAAAATCTATGATTTGGCAGAAAATATGATTAGATTATCAGGTGTCAAGGGAATAGAGATAGTAGAGACGGGACTTAGACCGGGAGAAAAGTTATACGAAGAATTGTTAGTAAAAACTGAGGCTTTAGACAGAACTCCAAACAGTTTAATATTTATAGAAAGAGATACAGCTTTAAGTGAAGAAGAAATTAGAAGCCGGCTTATGATTCTAAAAGAAGCCTGTGATTCGGGAGATGATTCTAAGGCAAGGGAAGCATTGAGAAAGACAGTATCTACATTTAGAAGCCCGGAAGAAGTAAATAATACAGCCTTGAATGAAATATCAGAAAATAAAATATAAGATATCAAAGAAATGGAGGCTAGTGTGAAAAATAATGCTGATGCAATTATTTTTCACACAGCTATTTGCTTAGGAGCGAAAGCAAATAGCTTTTATGGCAGATGAGAAATCGCTTGTGCGAATTTCTCATCGCCTCTTCGTAATAAGTCGCTCAGAAATGAGGATTAGTATGAAAATTCCGTTTTCACCACCTGATATTACCAAAGAAGAAATTATTCAGGTTACTGAGGCGTTAAAATCAGGCTGGATTACAACAGGTCCAAGGACAAAAGAATTAGAAAGAGAAGTAGCTAGTTTATGTGGTGTTAATCGTGCAGTCTGTCTGAATTCGCAGACGTCATGTGCAGAAATGACATTGAGACTGTTAGGTATAAAAGACGGTGATGAAGTAATTACAAGTGCATATACATATACTGCGAGTGCATCGGTAGTTTGCCATGTAGGAGCAAAACTTGTGTTAATTGATACACAGGAAGACTCACTGGAAATGGATTATGATAAATTAGCTGAGGCAATTACAGAGAGAACAAAGGTAATTATTCCGGTAGATATTGGAGGAATACCTTGCGATTATAACAGAATATATGAAATTGTAGAAAGTAAAAAAGAATTATTTCAACCTGAAAATGAACTTCAAAAAGCATTTGGAAGAGTTATAGTTATGGCAGATGCTGCACATGCTTTAGGTGCGGTATGGCAAGATAAAATGGTTGGAAGTATTGCTGATTTTACGAATTTTAGTTTTCACGCAGTTAAGAATCTTACTACCGCTGAGGGTGGTGCTGTGACCTGGCGGGAAATAAATGGTATAGATAGTGAGAAAATATACCATCAATATCAGCTATTATCATTACATGGGCAATCAAAAGATGCATTTGCTAAAACGCAGCTTGGAGCATGGGAATATGATATTATTGGTCCATGGTATAAATGTAATATGACAGATGTAGCAGCAGGAATTGGCTTAGCACAGATGAAGCGTTACAAAGGTTTACTTGCAAGGAGACAGAAAATTATAAGAAAATATGATAATGCATTTATACCTGTTGGAATTGAAGTGTTGAAGCATTATACTAATGAATATACATCGTCAGGACATTTGTATATAACAAGAATTCCTGATATTACACAAGATATGAGAAATGAAATTATTATTAAAATGGCAGAGGCAGGAGTAGCATGTAATGTTCATTATAAACCATTGCCAATGCTGACTGCTTATAAGCAGCTTGGTTTTGATATTAAAGATTATCCTAATGCATATAGAAGATTTGAGAATGAGATAACATTGCCACTTCATACCAGACTTACAGATGAAGAGATTGATTATGTTATTAATCAATATATAAGAATAGTCAGAGAATATATTGTATAAAAATAGAAGTCGGAGAATGGGAGGCCAGGATGTTACGAAAATGGAATGAATTGCCGGAATATATGCAGACAGAAGCTGTAAGACCATATTATGAAATATTAAGAAAGAAAAAATTAAGTCTGATATTAAAAAGGCTTTTTGATATCGTGGTATCTGTTATCATGATTGGAATTTTGTTTCCGATTATGGTGATTATTGCTATACTTATTATAACTGATTCTAAAGGAGGAATATTTTATCGTCAGGAAAGAGTCACAAGATATGGCAGGAAATTTAGAATATATAAATTTCGTACAATGATAGCAAATGCAGATAAAATTGGTACACAGGTTACTGTGTCAGGCGATAGCAGAATAACAAAAATCGGGAAAAAACTGCGTAAATACAGGTTAGACGAAATACCCCAACTCCTCAATATTTTAGCAGGAGATATGACATTTGTAGGAGTTCGTCCTGAAAGCGTACATTATGTAAAACATTATACACCGGAAATGATGGCAACATTATTACTTCCAGCAGGTTTAACATCTGAGGCAAGTATACGTTACAGAGATGAGGCAAAAATGCTTGATAATGTAAGTGATGTTGATAAAGTTTATATAGAAAAGATTTTGCCGGAAAAGATGAAATATAATCTGGAAAGCATTAAGAAATTTGATTTATTTAGAGAACTGATAACTATGTTTAAAACCGTATTAACGGTATTTGGGTAAAATATTATGGTAGATGGATTAGTATCAATTATTATGCCGTCGTGGAATACTGGTAAATTTATTAAGGAATCAATACAATCAGTAATAAACCAGACGTATACAAACTGGGAATTAATTATAGTAGATGATTGCTCAAATGATAATACTGATAAAATAGTAGATTTATTTAATGATAAGAGAATCAGATATTTTAAAAATACAAGAAATATTGGTGCGGCTCTTACAAGAAACAGAGCATTAAGAGAGGCCAGAGGAGAATGGATAGCATTTCTTGATTCTGATGACCTATGGAAACATGAAAAATTAGAGCATCAGATTGAATTTATGCAAAAGAATAATCTGGTATTTTCATATCATAATTATATGAAGATTGATGAGTGTTCCGAACCACTAAATATTTATGTATCAGGACCAAGGATTGTGACTAAAAGGAAAATGTATAATTATGGATATCCGGGATGCCTGACATTTATGTATAGTGCGAAGACAATGGGATTAATTCAGATTAAAGACATAAAAAAGAATAATGACTATGCAATTCTTTTACAATTATGTAAAAAAGCTAATTGTTATCTGTTAAATGAAAGTTTAGCGGAATATAGAATCAGAAAAAAATCAATATCTCATGACAAACTGATAAGGAAGATAAAAAGTCATTATGATTTATTTCGTGTATGTGATGGAAAGTCAGTACCAATTGCTTTATGGTATGCCTGTGGAAATATGTTCTATGGCATAATAAAAAAGAAAAAATATGAGAAACGAATTTGAATAATATATATTTGTTAAGTAACTTACATAAAATCAAAGAAAACCAATTATGCAACTAACAAAAGTGTAAAGAGGAAATTAGTTATGAATTTAACAAAATATCTCAAAAGATTAATACTCATAATCTGTATTCTAATCTGGCTTATGTTCATATTCGGGATGTCTGCTAAAACAGGTGAAGAATCAGCAGGATTAAGTCTTAGAATAACAAGGCAGATTTATAAGGTTAATTTGGTAAGACAAATTATTAAATTAGATACATTACATACAATCATTAGAAAATGCGCACATTTTACGGAGTATGGAATATTGGCAATATTAGTATTAGAGTTAGCGAATACATTTGATGAATGGAAGAAGATACTGTTACAGAAAAGATATGTGAAAAGTCTGTGGTGGACAGTTATATTCTGTATAATTGTGGCGGTATCTGATGAATTTCACCAGAGCTTTGTACCAGGGAGAGGACCAAGTGTGAGAGATGTGTGCATAGATACAAGTGGAAGTCTTATCTTTCTGATAATAGCAGTGATAATAAAAGTATATAGATTACATAGACTTAATAATGATTAGGCATAAAATAGTTAAAACGTTTAGAGGATTAAATTAAAATGAAAAGGTAAGTAATATTATAAAGAAAGATGATAAAATAAGTAATATGAAAAATCAATTTAGATATTTATAGTGACTTGCCGTTTTAAATTAAAATAATTGCCCTTTTAACAGAAATAAATTATAATAACGATTATAATGATAGATTATTATAGGTTTCTTATTGGAGGATTTGAATGAAGATATGTTTTGTATTGCCGGAGTTCTCAAGGACAGCTATTGGCGGATATAAAATGGTATATGAATATGCAAACAGGTTACAGGATATGGGGTATGAAGTTGCCATCGTGTCCTTGAATACTGATAAGCTGAAACAATTTCATTTTCCTGAATTCATGCGAAGAATAGCCGTAAATATTATTAATAAACAACAGCCGGAATGGTTTACTTTAAATGATGGCATAATGAACATATCGGGAGAAGAGAGGAACTATCTTGAAAAGGTAAATGATAGTGATGTTGTTTTTGCCACAGGAATACAAACAGTAGAAGCAGTAAAAAATAACTTTGAAAATTCAAGGAAATTATATTTTATCCAGGGATATGAAAATTGGAAAGTGACAGAGGAATATTTACATAAAACATATAACTATGGTTTTAGAAATATTGTTGTGTCAAATTGGTTAAAAGAAGTAGTGGACAAGTATTCATCAGTTCCAGCGGTATTATTGAAGAACCCTATTGATACCAATATATATAAGATGGTTAATAGTCAGATTTCAAGACCAAATCACACCATAGGTTTATTATATCATACTAATGAAGTCAAAGGTGTGAAATATGCTATGGAAGCAATTTATAAACTAAAAGAAAAATATTCAGATTTAACAGTGGAAATGTTTGGAGTATATGCTAAGCCGGATGATTTGCCGGATTGGATTAACTATAAAAAAAGTGCTTCACAACAAGAAACAGTTGAAATCTATAACAATGTACAAGTGTTTCTGTGTGCAACCATAGAAGAGGGATATGGTTTGACCGGATTAGAGGCTATGGCGTGTGGAGCCTGTTTAGTGTCAACTTCTTACAAGGGAGTGTTAGAATATGCTGAGAATGGCTATAATGCAATGTTATCTCCTGTTAAAGATGTAGATAGCCTAGTTAATAATGTGAGCTTTTTATTTGAAAATGATGAAAAACGAATTGAATTGACAAGAAATGGTGTAGAGTCGGTAAAAGATTATTCGTGGAATAATGCAATGAAGAAATTATGTGAATTGATGGTTAATGACTAGAAATATTTTCAGTCACAATTTAAAAATTATATAAAATATAATCATATTTGATATATATGTAAAGAAAAATAGCAGGCATAGGGTTCTTTATATTAGTTTTTCAGCATTTAAAGGTGATAAACATATGAATAGTAAATATAAAAATCTAGGAAAAAACACAATAATATTTGCAATAAGTTCATTTGGAACAAAGATTTTGTCTTTTTTATTAGTTCCACTTTATACAACTGTATTGACAACGACAGAGTATGGAGCAGTTGACCTTATAACAACAACTGCAACATTATTGGTGTTTGTTCTTACTATTAACATTTCAAGTTCAGTTTTACGATTCACAATTGAGCAAAGAAATAAAGGACAAAATATATTGTCCTTTGGATTCAGGGTTTTAATGATAGGAACCCTGATATGTGGATTCTTACTTGCATTAGTATATGCTTGCGACTTTTTAGAGTGGCCTGTTTATTATTATTATTTTGTAGTGTTGTACTTTTTAGCAACAGCTCTTTATGAAATGATGTCTAATTATCTAAGAGCAATCAATAGGCTTAAAGAAGTTGCATTTGCCGGGATTATAGCCTCGATTACAATGATTATAGGAAATATTATATTTCTTTTAGGAATAAAAATAGGAATTCTTGGTTATCTCATTTCAATTGTTTTAGGACCTTTAGTTGCGTCTATGTTTTGTGTGTTTGCAATTAAAGAGCCATTAAGAACCTATTTTGTGGTTAACTGCCCTAAAAGTTTAAAAAGAGAAATGGTAGTTTATTGTGTGCCTCTGATATTTAACAATATAGCACTATGGATAAATGCATTTTTAGACAGATACTTTGTTACATATTATTGTGGTGTATCTGAAAATGGAATTTATTCTGTGGCAAGCAAAATTCCAACTATCCTCGCAACCTGTTATAGTGTTTTTGCAAGTGCGTGGTCATTATCTGCGATAATTGAATTTGATTCTGAGGATAAAGATGGTTTCTTTTCAAATACTTATAATACATATGGTGCATTGATGACAATGGCATGTTCATTTATTGTTTTATTTAACATTCCATTGGCAAGGTTTCTTTATTCTAAAGATTTTTTTGTTGCATGGAGATATTCTTCAGTATTATTATTATCAGTTATGTTTAATACATTTACTGTTTTTCAAGGAAGTATTTTCAGTGCTGCTAAGAATACTAAAGCAATAGCTACGACTACTATTATCTCTGCGGTTGTTAATACAATATTAAATATTGCTTTAATACCGGTTATGGGTGCGATTGGAGCAGCAATAGCTACAGTGGTTGCATATTTTGTTATGTGGCTGGTAAGATATGTTTTCTCTAAAAAATTTATAACTATGCGAATAGACATCAGGAAAGACATTTTAATTTATGCAATAATTACTGTTCAAATCATTTTTGAACATTTAGAAAATCATTTTTATCCTGGACAGATAATGTGTTTATTAGCTGTTGTGTTATTAAATTGGAAATATTTAAAAACTATAATTATGGTATTGACGAGGAAAATGAAATATGGAAAAGATAAGTAGTTTATTTTCAAAAATTAAAGATAAAGGTATAAAACATATTATAACAGAAACTATTCCGGAGATTATGTGTGATAAACTGGATAAATATGTTACGGCAATTGTTAAAAGAATCTATATAAATAAACCAATTAAAAATGTTATTATACTTGAAAGTCATAATGATTTTGATTCTAATGGAGGAGCATTTTATGAATATTTGCTCCAAAATGGATACAACAAAAGATATAAAATTGTCTGGTTTTTAAGAAATAAATGTCCTAAAAATCTCCCACATAATGTTGAGAGTTATAGATATAACAGATTGAGTGTGAAAAGAGTGTATTATCATTGCATTGCAAGATATATATTAAGCGAACATTATGCGATACCTGCAATAAGGGACGGGCAGATAGCAATTTTTATGAGACATGGTGCAGGTGGATTAAAAAATGCTGCAAAATTTATTGCTTTACCAGGAGGAATACAATACATTCTTGGTTTGTCAAAAAAATATGCACCAATTGAAAATCTCCAAAAGTTATTTACAAATGAGAATCAGAAAATTATATATCTGGGCTTTCCATCACACGATTATTTATTTAAGAATAATGACTCAGAGCTTAAGAAGATTACAAAAAATAAATACAAGAAAACAATATTATGGATGCCTACATTTAGGAAAGGTCTTTATAACAGAAATGACAGTAATGTGGAATTACCTTTAGGTATACCTCTATTTAAGAATATTGAAGAATATAAAAAGTTAAATGAATTATTAATTAAGTTAGATTGTCTGTTGATAGTTAAAATTCATCCAATGCAAGACTTATCAACATTAAAGATAAAGGATATGTCTAATATTCGTGTCATAACAGGAGAAGATGTTAAAAAGATAAATGTTGATAATTATAAGCTTATGTCCTGTTGTGATGCAATGATTAGTGATTATTCAGGTGCCGCATATGATTTTTTACAGATAGACAGACCTATAGCATATGTATTATCTGATATGCAGGAATATAAAATTGGTTTTGTGGTTGAAGATATTCATACCTTAATTGGTGGAAAAGAAATATATACATTAGATGATATGTTTGATTTTATTTGTGATACTGTTAATGGAAAAGATGAATTTAAGGAAAAACGTCGGAAAGTAAGAGACTTTATTTATACTTATCATGATGAAAATAATTCTTGTAGATTGGCAGAGTTTCTTGGATTAAAAAAGTAACATAAATGAAAAAATATTATAAATATAAGATTGGATTAGATTAAGAAATAGCTTACTAATAACGGCAGCTTTAACAGGAGGGAAAAAATATGCTTAATTTTACTGTAGGACCGGTCATGGCATCAGATGAAGTCTGTAGAGTTGGAGCAGAACAGGTTCCTTATTTTCGAACACCGGAGTTCTCAAAGCTTATGTTTGAAAATGAAAGGCTTATTAAAAAGTTTGCAAATGCAGGCGAAGATTCAAGAGTTGTATTCATTACCGGCTCGGGTACAGCAGCTATGGAAGCAACAGTTATGAATGTATTTGATGAAAATGATAAGGTGCTTGTTATTAATGGTGGCAGCTTTGGGCAACGTTTTGTTGAATTATGCGAAATTTATAATATACCATATGAAGAAATAAAATTAGAAAATGGGAAATCATTAAAAAGGGAACAGCTAGATAGGTATAATGGAAATAAGTTCACAGGTTTTTTGGTAAATATACATGAAACTTCAACCGGTGTTTATTACGATATGGAAATGATTAGTGAATTTTGTAAAGAAAATAATTTATTTTTGGTTGTTGATGCCATAAGTTCGTTTCTGGCTGATGAATTTAATATGAAAGAACTTGGAGTACAAGTTATGATTACAGGTTCTCAGAAAGCGTTGGCGTGTCCTCCGGGAATATCTTTAATTGTATTATCGGCGGAGGCAGTTAGAAGAGTAGAAAATCGTAATGTAAAGTGTATGTATTTAAACTTAAAGTCAGCACTTATTAATGGAGAAAGGGGACAGACTCCTTTTACGCCGGCAGTAGGGATTTTACGTCAAATCAATACCAGGTTAAAAGAAATTGATAGAAATGGCGGTGTTAAAAGTGAAGTTAATAGAATATCTGAATTAGCTAAAGATTTTAGGGACAAAATTAAAGGTCTGCCTTTTGAAATAGTATCGGATTCGCTGTCTAATGCAGTTACACCATTACATCCCACAACAGCATCTGCATATAATATATTTGCAATTTTAAAAGATGAATATGGTATCTGGGTATGCCCTAATGGTGGTGAATTAAGGGAAACAATATTCAGGGTTGGACATATTGGTTATTTATCTAAAGATGATAATACAACATTAGTAAATGCATTAAAAGATTTAAAATTAAGAAAAATCATATAAGATAATGAAATTTGTGAAAACTATAGAAAGGAATTATAAATATGACCAAAGTTATTACATATGGAACATATGACCTATTACATTATGGTCATATTAGATTGTTAGAGAGAGCAAAAGAATTAGGCGATTATCTTATTGTAGGGGTTACGACAGATGATTTTGATAAGATAAGGGGGAAAATTAATGTTCATCAATCGTTAATGGAACGTGTGGAAGCAGTACGTGCAACAGGTATTGCAGATAAAATTATTATAGAAGAATATGAGGGACAAAAAATAGATGATATACAGAGATATGATGTTGATATTTTTACGGTAGGTTCTGATTGGAAAGGAAAATTTGATTATCTAAATGAGTATTGTAATGTGGTTTATCTTGATAGAACAGAGGGAATTTCGAGTTCAGAGATAAGGACTAACAGAAGTAAACTTACTATAGGTGCTATTGGCAAGAAAGGATTATGTAATAAATTTATTAAGGAAATTACTTTTGTAAATGGTGTTGAATATAAAGAATGTGATGAGAATTATTCTGGCGTTGATGCTGTGTATATCGCAACTTTACCGGAAAAACATTATGAAGATGTTAAGAGAGCGCTAAATCTACATAAGCATATAATTTGTGAATCACCTATAGCAACTAATAGAGAGCAATGTGAGGAATTGTTAGAATTAGCTGAAAAAAACAAACTGATACTAATAGATGGAATAAAAACAGCTTATTCAACAGCATATGAAAGAATGTTAGTATTGGCAAAAAGTGGTCGTATAGGTGATATTGTGTCTATTGATTCGGTTTGTACAAGTAATAGGATAACTGAAAGTACAGAACTGAAAAATGAACAGAATAGTATATGTGCCTGGGGACCTACCGCAATGCTTCCGGTTTTTCAATTAGCAGGAATAGATATGAAGAAAGTGGATATCGTGACTAAATTAGTAAATAAGGAAATGAATTTTGACGGTTTTACAAGAATTGCATTTGAATTCGAAAATATGATTGCATCTATAAGAATAGCTAAGGCAGCTAAGTCGGAGGGGGAATTAATTATAACCGGAACTAAGGGATATATTTATGTTCCTGCACCATGGTGGAAAACAGAATATTTCGAGTTACGATATGAAAATCAAAATGAAAATAGAAAATATTTCTATCAACTTGATGGCGAGGGAATACGATACGAAATAGTAGCATTTGCAAGGGCTGTTGAAAATTGCAGGAGAAGTCATTTTATTAATAAAGATATTTCGGTTGCAATTGCATCTGTAATTGGAAAATATTATAGAAGGGAATACAGAGAGTTAGGAGGACGATAATGAGTGAAGCAAAAGAATTGACTCCAGAACAGTTTCGAAAAATGCAATTGACAGAATTAGATATGTTAGTTGAATTTGACAGGGTTTGCAGAAAACATAATATCAAATATGTTTTATTTGGTGGAAGTTTACTTGGAGCTGTTAGACATAAGGGATATATACCATGGGATGATGATGCGGACATTGGAATGTTAAGGGAGGATTATAACAAATTTAAGAAATATGCCAATGAAATGGATGCGAAAGTCTGTTATTTTCAAGATCATGATACAGATTCAGAGTATAGATGGGGATATGGTAAACTTAGAAGAACTGATACAGTATATGTAAGAGTAGGCCAGGAACATTTAAAATGTAAAACTGGAATATTTGTTGATGTTTTTCCGATGGATGATGTTCCTAAGAGCGTTATAGGCCAGATAATACAAGATAAAAAAGTATTTTGTCTTAGAAAGGTTCTGTGGTCTGAAGTAGCGAAGAAAAATACAAAAGGATTTATGAGATTGTGGTATACATTGCTTTCTAAGATACCTGTAAATATGATTTTTAAAGTATATGATAAATATGCACAGAAAAGCAATAATTCTACACCGAATTGTGTCAGATGTTTGTCATTTCCGGCTACAGGCAAATTGTATAAAAAGAATCCTATTAGTGAAAGATATAGTATGCCAAAAAGCTGGTTTCTTGATAGAAAAGAATATCTTTTTGAGGGTAAAATGTTTTATAGCTCAAGGGATTATGATACGGTACTTTCATATATTTATGGTGATTATATGCAATTACCACCAGAAGATAAGAGAGGACAACATTCTCCGTTTTCAATTATTAAATTTCAAGATGAGGAGAAATCATTATGAGTTTGCAAATAGTAGAATATTCATCTGATTTATATACGGGTTTATATAAATTATTAAAAGATGTATATAATTCCAATATTAATGAAATTGATTTAGAGAAAAATTATATTAATAATAGTAAAAAAATATACATTGCAATGTTTGAGGATAATATTGTAGGGTGTGCATTTCTTGAGATAAAGATGGATTATATAAGAGCATATAAATATGGTTTTATTTCATATGTAGCAGTTGATGAATGTTATAGGAGGCAAGGGATAGGAAAGAAACTTGTTGAATTTGTACTTAAGGTTTCTAAGGATAATGAGTGCAGCACTGTGGAATTGACAAGTGCAGACCATAGAATTAATGCACATAATTTTTATAAAACATTAGGATTTAAAAGTAAGAAAACTACTATTTTTATTAAAGATCCGTTATAAATATTTCAAATTATCAGATTTCCTGATAAAAAAATGTGTCAGCCATTATATGTCAAAAACTTTAACAAAATATTATTTGACAATACAATTAATATCAGATATACTTTAAAAGCACTAAATAGTCATAAAGTTTCCGTGCAGCCGGGGAGTTAGCGGTGCCCTGTACCTGCAATCCGCTCTAGCAGGGGTGATGTTTTGCCGCGGATATATCTTGTAGGGCTGCCCTTTACAAGTGGCGATGACGTTTAGGTCTTACGCAACAGGAATTTATGAATCGTGTCAGGTCAGGAATGAAGCAGCACTAAGTAAAACCTTCTGTGTGCCGTAAGGTAGCCTGGACTGAGTTAACTATAGAGGTAACGCTTATGATCTGTATACAAAGCAAAACGCACGGATTTAATAATATATAATATAAGTAAAGTATATAAGAGCCGACTGTAGCAATATCACAAGTATATGCAGCAGTCGGCATTATTTTTCATACTATTTTACACCTATTTATTTTTGTTATATTGGTTCGAGCATCATTTTCTCAAATTCTTTAGCTGCCATACTTAGCAGTTGCCCTTTTCTCTTGATGAGACAAATCTCACGCATTGGTATTTTCTCGGTTGTTTTAATAGTGAAGATATCATTTACACCTTTAATGAAATCTTCAGGAACAAAGCCAAGGCCAAGGTCTGAGCGGACCATTGGAAGTATCTGGTCAGCAGTTGCGGCTTCGATATCAGGTACATATGCAAGCCCATATCCCTCATATAATTTTGAATAGAAATCAAATGTTTTAGTCTGTGAACTTAGAGATATAAGAGGATAATCTGTTAAATCAGCAAGGGAAACTATTTTGTCCTTAAGTTCTTTATATGCGTTGCTTGAAATTAATACTTCCTGAAATTTTTTGACAGTAATCTCTTCTAAATTAGTAGATTTAACAGTTGGTGTTGATACGATTGCGAAATCGACAAGCCCCTCTTTTAATGCCTCGATAGCCTGAGGAGTTGAATGATTGCTTACGTGCAGACGGATATTAGGATAGAGCGCACGATATTTTTTGAATATTGGGAGCAGGCAGCAATGCAATGCTACCTCACTTGCGGAAATATATACTGAGCCATTTTGCAGACTTTTACTGTCAACAATCTCTGCTTCTCCGGCTTCAATTTGTTCAAATGCTATTTTAATATGCTCGTATAGACGTTTTCCTTCAGGAGTGAGTTTTACGCCTCTGTTAGTACGTGAAAAAAGTGGACAACCAAGTTCGCCCTCAAGATTCTTAATTGTTCGTGTAAGATTAGGCTGGTTGTTCATTAATACACTGGCGGCTTTGGAAATGCTGCCATATCTTGCTACATAATAAAAAATTCTGTAATAATCGTAACTTATATACATATAATTTATCCTTTCGTCTTTTTATATAGATGTCTTAGATGAAGTCTATATATGTCCATATGAAGTTAATATATAGATGCTTAGATGAAGTTGTAAACTATAAAATATACAACTAAAAAATTATCAATATTATAATATAGGAACTACTATAGTTATATATATCAAAAAATGATTATACATATATCAATAATACCTTTTACATATATCTATATCCATAGTATAATATTTTTTGGTGTAAAGTACAAGGAAAAGGAGAAAAACTATGAGGCATTTGATTGACCCTTTAGATTTTACGTTGGAGGAAACTAAAGAAATATTAGATTTGGCAAAACGAATTAAGGACAATCAGTCTGCATATATGCATATTGCAGACGGTAAGAAATTAGCTACATTGTTTTATGAACCAAGTACAAGAACAAGGCTTTCCTTTGAAGCAGCTATGTTAAGTCTTGGCGGCAAGACATTAGGCTTTGCAGGAGCAGAGCAGTCGAGTGCAACGAAGGGCGAAACGATAGCAGATACTGCAAGAGTTGTAAGCTGTTATGCAGATATTATTGCAATGCGCCATCCAAAAGAGGGAGCACCATTAAGAGCATCAATGTTTGCAAAAGTTCCTGTTGTTAATGCTGGCGATGGCGGTCATAGTCATCCGACACAGACTTTAATAGATTTGCTGACAATTCGTGAACGTAAGGGAAGATTAGATAATCTTACGATAGGCTTCTGTGGTGATTTGAAATTTGGAAGAACTGTTCATTCACTTGTAAATAGTTTAGTACGTTATCCTGATAATAAATTTTACTTTATATCACCGGAAGAGTTAAGTATTCCGACTTATCTTAAAGAAGATACGTTAGAACCTAATCATATATTTTATAAAGAGGTAAGGAGTTTAGAAAAGGTATTACCGGATTTAGATGTACTTTATATGACAAGAGTACAAAAAGAGCGTTTTTTTAACGAAGACGAATATATCCGTTTAAAAGGAATATATATGTTAAATGCAAAAATGCTTGAATTAGCTAAATCTGATATGCCGGTATTACATCCGTTGCCAAGGGTTGATGAAATATCAATCGACGTAGATAATGATAAACGTGCCGCATATTTCGAGCAGGTACAGAATGGTAAATACATTCGAATGGCGGTAATTATGGCTTTGTTAGAACTTATTGACCCGTTGACAAGGGAAAAAGTATTAAAAGTGTAATGAAGAGCATATAAAATGCCTGAAATTGTTTTCAGGATAAGGAAAAAGTATTAAAAACGTAATGCAAGGAGGTAATCTTTATGAAACATAAAATTCATGGTCAGATGTCAGAATCGTTTTTAATAGCAGCTTTTTTGTCAGTATCAGGCGGTCTGCAGGACGCCTATACTTATATTTCGAGAGGGAAAGTATTCGCAAATGCACAGACCGGAAATATTGTGTTGTTTAGTCAGAATATAATAGCAGGAAACTTAAAATTATCGATACATTATTTTATTCCTGTTATTTTCTTTGCTCTGGGGGTTGCTGTGGCAGAATGTATACGACAGAAATACAGACTTCTTCAGAAGATTCACTGGAGACAACTGGTACTTATCGCAGAAATTTTTCTTCTGTTTATAGTGGGTTTCCTGCCGGAAAAGTGGAATATGCTCGCTAATGCAATGGTATCGTTTGCATGCGCGATGCAGGTGCAGGCGTTCAGAAAAGTAAACGGATATGCATTTGCAAGCACAATGTGTATAGGAAATATGCGAAGCGAAATGGAATCATTTTGTGCATATGAAAGAACTCATGATAAAAGGATACTTAAGAAAGCATTTTGTTATCTTGGAATAATATTTATGTTTGCCTTTGGTGCAGGCTTAGGAGGGTTATTGATTTCTGAATTGGGTATGAGAACTATCTGGATATCGTGTGCAATTCTTCTTATAAGTTTTATGTTTATGTTTATTAAAGAAGAGATAGTTGAGAATCCTGAACTTAAGGAAGAAAAAGCAGCCATACGTTCAGATTTACATAATATTAAAGAAGAAGCGGCTAATATGGAACGTATTCTGAAAGATGACCTGAAAATGCATCATTAAATGGAAATATTGTAGACGTAATGGTTGCTGGTATTGTGAAAGAAAATTATTAAAAAATGCATTATTAATTTGAAACATTGTTGTAAAATTAATTTTATAAGTTATACGTGACATATCAAAATCATATATAAGGCATATCAAAAAAAGATTATTTATATAATAAAAATTGAATTATAATATCCTGCGAATTAACTGGCTTTCTGGGTGAATTTGGCGTTTGTGGTAATTTTATCAACAAACCTTATGCAGGTAATATAGCCAGTCTGGATATATAGGTAAAAATGCCTGAAAAAGTATGATTGGAGTGGAAAAGTCATGAATAAAGATTTGACAGTAGGTAAACCCAATAAAGTATTATGGATGTTTTGCCTGCCGCTATTTGGAAGTATTATTTTTCAACAGTTATATAATATTGCAGATAGTTTCGTAGCAGGTAAATTTATTAGTAATGATGCATTGGCAGCAGTAGGTAATAGTTATGAAATAACATTAATATTTATTGCATTTGCATTTGGCTGCAATATTGGTTGTTCGGTAATTGTATCGCAGTTATTTGGTGCTAAGAAATATAAGGAATTAAAGACAGCAGTTTATACTACACTTATTGCCAGCGGCGTTCTGTGTGTGGTATTAATGACAATAGGAATGTTATTTAGCGAAAGCCTTTTAGGACTTATAAATACACCATCACATATTATGGCTGATTCAAAATTATATCTTGATATATATATAATGGGCTTGCCATTTGTGTTCTATTATAATGTGGCAACGGGAATTTTCTCGGCATTAGGTGATTCAAAAACTCCATTTATCTTTTTGGCATGTTCATCAGTTTCGAATATAGCTGTGGATATTTTATTCGTAGCAGCTTTTCATATGGGAGTAGCAGGTGTTGCATGGGCAACATTCTTATGTCAGGGCATAAGCTGTATTCTTGCGATAGTAGTTGTATTTAAAAGATTTGCAAAGATAGAGACACAGGGAAAAGTTGACAAATTCTCATGGACCTTACTTGGACATATAGCAATCGTTGCAGTTCCAAGTATTTTACAGCAGAGTTTTATATCGCTTGGAAATATAATTATACAAAGCGTAATCAACAGTTTCGGAGCATCTGTAATGGCGGGATATTCCGCAGCCATTAAGTTAAATAATATGGTTATTACTTCAATGACAACCCTTGGAAATGGTGTGTCTAACTATACGGCACAGAATTTAGGTGCTAAGAAATTCGACAGAATCAGACAGGGCTTCAAAGCAGGGTTACAGCTCGTATGGATGCTTTGTATTCCTATCGTGATAGTATATATGTTCTTTGGAAAATATTTAATCTACATTTTCTTAGACAGCCCTACAGGAAAAGCAATGGACGTAGGTGTTATGTTCTTACATATTGTTGCACCATTCTACTTCGTGGTAGCTGCTAAATTAGTGGCAGATGGAATACTTCGAGGTGCAGGACTCATGAAGAAATTTATGATAGCGACATTTACAGACCTTACATTACGTGTTGTACTTGCAGAGGTACTTTCTAAGACAGCACTTGGAACAACGGGAATCTGGACTTCATGGCCAATCGGATGGACAATTGCAACGGTTATGTCGATAGTATTCTACTTTACAACGAAGTGGGAGAAAATGATTAATAAGAATATATAATTAGTGGTTTGTCCGTTTGTGGCATACATTTATTCCTTAATGTATCAGTAAAGTAAAGCCAGTGTAATGATTATATAAAATACATATAATTCAAAGGTATTTCTTAGCGAAAAGAAATACCTTTTTTGCTTACTAGGAAATTTCGTTGAAATTGTCCTGGTAAGCAAAAAAGCTCTGCGAGGATCGCACTGCGGCGGAGCAGAAAATGTTGCTATTGCAATCCGCCGCAGGCGGAGAATGTCGCAAGCGACATTCTTTATTTTTAATAAAACAGTTGAATTAATCAGCTAATTTAAGTAAAATATTATTATATTAGTTTGAAATACAGACAAAATGCAGACATAAGAAAGGTGGTATCGTAAATGAGAATAGGAATGCTTACAAGTGGAGGAGACTGTCAGAGCCTTAATGCCTCTATGCGAGGTGTTGCAAAGGCACTTTATGAGAATATGAAAGATGTAGAGATAATCGGTTTCTTAGAGGGTTATAAGGGACTGATGTATTGTAATTACAGAAAATTAGAGCCTAAAGATTTCTCAGGAATATTAACAGAGGGTGGAACAATTATCGGAACATCGAGACAGCCATTTAAGTTAATGAGAGAACCTGATGCCAACGGACTTGATAAGGTTAAAGCCATGAAAGATACTTATAAGAAGCTTAAGATAGAATGTCTTGTTATTCTTGGAGGTAATGGAACACATAAGACAGCTAACCTGCTTCGTGAAGAGGGATTAAACGTAGTTACACTTCCTAAGACAATTGATAATGACATTTATGGTACAGATATAACATTTGGTTTTCAGAGTGCGGTTAACATCGCTACTAATGCAATAGATTGTATACACACAACAGCAGCATCACATGGTCGTGTATTTATCGTGGAAGTAATGGGACATAAAGTCGGCTGGCTTACATTACATGCAGGAATTGCAGGTGGTGCGGATATTATCCTTTTACCTGAGATACCATATGATATAGACAAAGTAGTTGAAGCTATTGACAAGAGAACAAAAGAGGGCAAGAGATTTTCAATTCTTGCAGTGGCAGAGGGTGCGATATCTAAAGAAGATGCTAAGCTTTCTAAGAAGAAACTCAAAGAGAAGAAAGCTAATTCGCCATATCCATCTATTTCATATGAATTAGGAGCGCAGATTCAGGCGAAAACAGGTCAGGAGATAAGAGTTACGATTCCGGGACACACACAGAGAGGTGGTAGTCCTTGTCCATATGACAGAGTTCTTTCTACAAGATTCGGTGCGGCAGCAGCCAGACTTATCCTTAATAAAGAATATGGATATATGGTTGGAATGCACGATGGTGAAATCATCAAAGTACCTCTTGAAGAAGTGGCAGGCAGATTAAAAGGTGTTAATCCTGATTCGTCTGTTATCAAAGAGGCTAAATTAATAGGAATTAGTTTTGGAGATTAATTAAAAATGTCTTATACAGCTTTATATAGAAAATTCAGACCAGATAACTATAATGATGTTAAAGGTCAGGAGCATATTACAACAACATTAAGTAATCAGATTGTATCGGGAAGAATAGGACATGCATATTTATTCTGTGGAACAAGAGGAACAGGTAAGACTACTGTTGCTAAAATATTTGCCAAGGCAGTGAATTGTGAACACCCTGTAAATGGTAATCCATGTAATGAATGTCCTACATGTAAGGCAATCAGTTCTGGAATCTCTATGAATGTTATCGAAATGGATGCGGCATCGAATAATGGTGTTGAGAATATCAGACAGATTGTGGAAGAAGTACAGTATCGTCCGACAGAGGGAAGATATAAGGTATATATAGTAGATGAGGTTCATATGTTATCAACAAGTGCGTTTAATGCGTTGTTAAAAACATTAGAGGAACCACCTGAATATGTTATATTTATATTAGCTACTACAGAAGCACATAAGATACCGATAACCATACTTTCGAGATGTCAGAGATATGATTTTAAACATATTTCCGTAGATGTAATCAAAGACAGATTAAAAGAGCTTGCAGATATTGAGCATATGGAGGTCGAGGACAAAGCCCTCCGCTTTATTGCGAAAACTGCCGATGGTTCACTTAGAGATGCGCTAAGTCTCTTAGACCAGTGTGAAGCATTTAGTATAGGCGAGGCACTGACATATGATAAGACACTTGATATATTAGGTGCGGTGGATACAGATGTATTCAGTAATATGTTAAGAGCCGTTATCAGTGAAAATACTGTGGAATGCATGAAGTTACTTGAAGAAATGATTAGCTATGGACGAGATTTATCACAATTTGTAGTAGATTTTACATGGTATTTAAGAAATATGCTTTTATTAAAGACTTCTGATGATGCAGACGAGATAATCGATATGTCGAGTGAGAGATTAGAAGCATTAAAAGAAGAAGCAGGTATGCTGGATGTGGATACCATAATGCGTTATATAAGAATACTTTCTGAACTTACTAATCAGATAAAATATTCCTCACAGAAACGTGTGTTAATAGAGATAGGCATAATAAAACTTATGCAGCCGGCGATGGAAGTAGATTACGAGTCGCTTAAAAACAGAGTTTATAATATTGAAAAAAAACTGGAAAATGGTATACTAATAGATAATATGTCTAGTAGACCAGAGGCAAATATAAATGAAAATTCAAATGAATCTGATAAAGTAGTTAAGAAGTTAGAGATGGCTGTACCTGAAGAGATAAAAAAGGTGGCAGACAACTGGCAGAGTATTACAAGAAATATAACAGGACATTTAGGAGTAGGTATAAGAAAGAACAGACTGAGTATCGATGAGAATTCAGTTTTGTGCATTGTATATGATTCCTCAATTGACTGGGAACAGGATAACAGACCTGATAATATTAAACTTATTAAAGATGAGATAGCCAGAGCTATAGGTAAAGAAGTACCTGTGGAACTCAGATGCTTAAATTCTAAAGAGAATTATGAAACGTCATATATGAGTCTTGATATAGACAGTATTAATTTCAATGTTGAAGAAGTAAATGATGAAAATGAAGAAGAGGAGGACTTTTAAGTCATGGCAAAAAGAGGTGGAGGCTTTCCAGGAGGAATGCCGGGAAATATGAACAATCTTATGAAACAGGCACAGAAAATGCAGAGACAGATGGAAGAAACCACTAAGGAATTAGAAGAGAAAGAAGTTACTGCAACTGCCGGAGGCGGTGCTGTAGAAGTCACTGTTTCAGGTAAGAAAGAAGTTGTTAAGGTTAAGTTAGCAGAAGAGGTTGTTGATCCTGATGACATCGAGATGTTAGAAGATTTAATCGTAGCAGCTACAAATGAAGCACTTAGAAAGATGGAAGAATTATCACAACAGTCTATGGCTAAGATTACAGGTGGACTTGGTGGATTAGGCGGAGGCTTTCCATTCTAAGAACTGAATGATATCCTAATCAAAATTAAATAAAACCTAATACACAATTAATGTGTAGGAATGGGGACTAAAGATGGATTATTACAGTAGTCATATATCTAAGTTAATAGAAGAATTTTCGAGACTTCCGGGGATAGGTGCAAAATCCGCCGGACGTCTTGCTTTTCATATAATCAATATGCCACAGGAACAGGTTAAGGCATTAACTGATGCGATAACCTCGGCTAAGAACAATGTAAGATATTGTAAAGAATGTTACACACTTACTGATGATGAACTATGCCCTATATGCAAGAGTCAGAAACGAGATCATAAGACAATTATGGTTGTAGAGAATACCAGGGATTTAGCGGCATATGAGAAAACAGGACAGTATAATGGAGTATATCATGTACTTCATGGTGCCATATCTCCAATGCTTGGAATCGGACCCAATGATATTAAGTTAAAAGAATTGATGGAAAGGTTAAGAGGTGATATAGACGAGGTTATTATAGCTACAAACTCTAGTCTAGAGGGAGAGACAACCGCAGTATATATCAGCAAATTAATCAAGCCAACAGGTATTAAGGTCACCAGAATAGCTAGTGGTGTTCCGGTAGGTGGAGATTTAGAATATGTAGATTCTGTTACACTACTTAAGGCGTTAGAAGGAAGAACAGATATGTAGAATAGCTTTCGACGTTTTGCGTTGATGGAATGGAGAAAATATGGCAGGAAAAAGCTTTTGCTTTTATAAAGGTGAATTAGTTGATTGTAGTCAAGGACGAGTTCAGGATTGCAATGTTAAACAGGTAAGAAAATGTATACTTGAAGAACAAAAGGAAGTAGAGAAAAAGATTAGAGATAATAATGGTTTCTGCTTCTGCAAAGGTGAATTAGTTGCTTGCAGTAAAGGAACTATACAGGATTGTAACACTAAACAGTTACACAAATGTCCTAAAGAATAAGAAAGGTTGAATATACCATGTCCGAGGAATATACATTAGTCAGGGATATAGTTTACGACCATAATGAGCGTATGCTGAATATCAGAAAATATTACCCATTTTTCAAATTAGCAGATATTTCTCTAAGTCAATATAAAGAGGGAAAATTTGCTGTACTTGATATGGGATATATTGTGATGGCAGTATTGCGCTTTTTTATTGAAGAAAATAATTTTCGAGAGAAAATGGTTACATATAACGAATATATGACATTTATGCAAGATGTATTAAAACGTGATTTTGAACTTGTGATAGAAGAAGACGAAGAAAAGGAACTGATTGCATATATATTTGACAAATTGAAAAATGATGGTAAACCATTTTCTTATGAATATTTTGATCCGGTATCTAAGCAGCGTAAGACAGTAAGGACGAAGATACTTGACAACAAAATAGTAGATGATAATGTGGTGTATTATATAACCTCTGATGCAATAGAATTCTATCTTGATACCAAGGAGATAAAAGATGAGAGCAATATAACCATAGCACAAGTCCTGCTTACTAAGATGATTTCGACAAGAAATTTTAAGGGTGGTACAGAGGTGGTATCACGAATAAATAACGAGGTAAGCCGGCTTATTTCTAAGAAAAATGAGATATTAGGAATACTTAGCTATGATATATTCGAGGGAATTAAGGCATACGAAAGCTTTATTAAGACAACCGTAAAGTGGTTTGACGAAGAGCAGAAGCTATTCGATAAGAATAAACAATTAATAGAGCAGGCATTAAGGGCAGGCGAGGAAGATAATAAATTCTACGAGGCAATGGAGGACATATATCACTTAGAGAGTGAATTAAACAGGGCAATGAACAAGCACAGTGAACTTCTGAATGCCTGCACCATATTGCAGGCAAAAGCTGATGAAATGGTTGTTCAGGCGAAGTTCAACAGATTAAAATCATCATTTGATTTTAGAAAAGTGCTAAGTGATATGATTAAAAGTGATAATACAGACAATCTTAATCTGTTTACAAAGCCATTGCTTAAGCTAAATGTTAAGAAAACATTTTCGCTTACATTGCTTGATAATATGTTAAATATGAGAACGGAAGCAATGGAAGATGGCGAAAAGATTAATGAAAATAAGTATGATGAGAATTTCAAATATGATGATGAAATAGAAGATGATAGAATATCTGAAAATCATAGAATATTCTTAATGATTTTATTCGATATGCTGATTGCAAATGAAGAGTTTGATTTAATGCAATATAATGAAGAACTCGTTAAAAAACTTGGTAAAAATGTACTTAAGAATGGAGACTATTATTCGTTTGTAACACATTTGTGCCAGAAATCATTATATGATATGAGTGAAGTAATAGAGAAACCAGACACATTCTTAGAGGGCTTTATGAAGAAAGTCATAACAGAAGAAAGTGGTGGCGCAAAATATAAATATCTGACTTTCAGGATAGATTTCCTGGAGGATAATGAAATACTTGAGAATATGGGAAATGAAATTGTAAATGTACATTTCAGAAATGGAGCACAGTGAGAAAAATAATGCTGATGCGATTATTTTTCTCACAGCTAATTGCGTTGCAGGCATCGTAATTAGTATTTATCGCAGAGCTAAATTCGGAATTTAGCTCGCGATTCCTCCGGCATAGATGCCTGCGGAATGGAGCAGAAAGTGGAAAATAGGAATTTATCTAAGGCGTTAGAAATAGTGTCGAAGCTGATAGTAGGTGAAGAAATCAGCAGGGATTCTAAGGAAACGGCTTCTTTATATGACGAATATATGGATAATAGTGAAGTCTATGATATTACAAATACTATTTGCAAAAATATGAATCTGTCTTTATATGAATATGAGAACTCTATATTCGCATCGGCAGGTGAGAATAACAGGGTATTTGGATATTCTAATGATGAGCTTAAGAAAGAGATAGGTGTTAAACTGAATAGGGAATTATTCTTATGTTATTTTATTATTTATAATGTGATAACCTGGTTTTATAATGATACAAGAAATGTAACCTTCAATGAGTATGTTAAGGTTGATGACATTATTAATTCTGTGGACAGTTCGCTATCTGGGGTGATAAATAATCTGTCGGTTTTATCACTCAATGAAGTCGAAGAGAACAGCTTTAAGACAATTGCACTTGTATGGGAGGACTTGCCTATCGTAGCAAATGAAGAAACTAATGCAAGAGCAGCAAGAGGTTCTAAAGTAGGTTTTGTCAAAATGACGTTGAACTTCTTATTAAAGCAGGAATTATTAATTGAAAATAATGAACGATACTATCCTAAGAAGAGATTCAAAGCACTTGTAAGTAATTATTTCGAAGAATATAAAGGAAGATTATACGAGATAATGAAATGAGATAATGATGTATACCAACCTAATCTTATGAATAAAAAGGAGTAATTATGCCACACATTAACAGAATCAGGGTAAATAATGTAAAGTACAATTTCGGAACGCAGTTTTATGACGATTTTATGATGCGTTTTTCATGTAAAAATACCATTTACGACTTGGCAAATGGTGGTGGAAAAAGTGTATTAATGCTATTACTTTTGCAGAATTTAATACCGAATTGTACTCTTGATGATAAACAGCCTATAGAGAAATTATTCAGAACAAATGAGGGAAGTACAACCATCCATTCAATGATTGAATGGAGTCTTAGTGATGTACATATTAAAGATGGTTTTAAATATATGCTTACCGGTTTTTGTGCCAGAAAGGCAAAGGAGCAGGGAGAGTTTGAAGAAAATGCAGATGGAAGTAGAAACGGAACTGCGATTGAATATTTTAATTACTGCATTTTCTATAGAAAATTTAATGACAATGATATAAAGAATTTCCCACTTACCCAGAATGGTGAGAGAATTACATATTCAAGACTCAAGAATTATCTTAAAGATTTACAGCGTAAGGATTACAATCTTGAAGTCAAAATATTTGAAAGGAAAGGTGATTATCAGAGATTCATAGCGGACTATGGCTTATATGAAAGTGAATGGGAGATTATCAGGGGAATTAATAAAACAGAGGGACACGTAAGAACATATTTTGAGACAAATTACAAGAACACCAGAAAAGTAGTGGAAGATTTATTGATTGAGGAGATAATCGAGAAATCGTTCAGGAATAAGTATGCAAATGATTCAGAGGACGGAAATCTTGCCGAAACACTTCTTAATATCAAGGATAAATTATTAGAATTATCTAATAAGAAAGAGGAGATAAATAACTTCGACAGACAGATAGAGATTATCGATGGTTTTGCAGGAAGAATTTCATCAATAAGACAATTATATGTTGGTATTGAGAATGCATTTATAAAGATTAAGAAAGCATATAATTCTCTTGAAGTATCAGAGAATAATAATAAGTCAGAATTAGAAGCGGCACTTAACGAGCGTAAAAATGTGTTAGCAGAGAAGAATAATCTGTCGGCTAAAGTTGAAACAGCGAAGGTGCTTGTGGATATGGGAGAATTAGAGAAGTTAGAGGCCAGGTTAAGCAGAGAAAATGAAAAACTTGTACAGACAGATGAGGAAGTCAAGGCATTTATAGAGAGATTAAATATCTTAGAGGGTGGCAATTATTACCTTGAATATATACAGTGTAAAAAAGAATATGATAAACTTAAACTTGTAATGAATAATATTCTTAAGGATAATAAGACTCTGCTTGATAATCTTAAGGAGTTAGCTGCTATCCGAAAAATGTCTGATGATGAGAGAATTAACGAACTTACTTCTAAGATAAATGAAGAGAAAAGCATAAATGAAAATGAAACAGAACTTATAGCTGAACTCAAGACAGAGACTAAAGATTTAGATAATAAGCTAGCGGTATTAGATTATAAAGTGGCAGATTATGATAGAAAATCGGCTCTGATTAATAAAGAAATAATTGATAAGAAGAATATGACTTCACTATTATTACCAACAGATGCGGATAAAATGTGTGCCACTGACAGGGATAAATTAGCTGCTATAAATGACAAGGCAGAGGAATTAGAAAGCAAATGCGAGACTAAATCAGGAGAAGTCATAACACTTAGACTTAAATTACGAGAAAATGATTATAAGTTAAATGATTTAGAGAAGAGAAAGAACATAATCGAAGAGAATAACAATAAGCTATTAAATTCATCTGAGAAGCTTTCTAAATTAAAGCAGGTATATGATGCTGAAGAATTAGAAGAACTTCTTAAGAAAATAGAAAAGACATATAAGAATATGTTAAATGCATCATCAGAAGCTGAAAAGAAGCTCGTAGAAATTGACAGACAGCTTAAGTCACTAGAACTTGGCAGAGTGGTTAATGAATCAGCTGCTTTATCAGAGGTGCTTGAATACATCAGAAGATATCATTCTAATACAGCGGTTTCAGGAGCACAATACCTGGCAGAACTTCCTGAAGAAACAAGGTTTGAATTAGTAAAATACAATCCTGTTTTACCATATGCAATCATTGTAAAGGATAATTTCGAGCAGACGATAATGGATACACGCCTTAAGGAAAACTTAGAAAATGGATATACGGTTCCAATTATTAATGGTACGAAATTAGCAGAAGAAAATGTAGAATTAATTAATTCTGAAAATGTATTTTTTATCGGAGAAAATGCAGAAGAATTTTCATCAGATAAGATTAAGCAGAACATTGAACGAATCAAGTTATTACAGGAGAAACTCAATAAAGAGTATTTAAGAAAATTAGAAAATGAACAGGTAGTAAAAGAAGATTATCTGTTTATAAATCATATCGTTAATGATGTAAATGATGAAGAAATACTTAATCCTAAGAAAGCCTTAGAGAAAGTTAATTCAGAAATTCTTGGGAAAATCGAGGTATCTAAAAATCTCAAGGAAGAGATTGCATTTACGGAGAACGATATAAGAAATGTTAAAGAAGAACTGGCAGACTTAAGGAAAGAGAAAGAAGAAACAGAACAAGAGATTAATGTACTGTCAGAGATTAGTAGACTTATAACAGAATTCAATGTAGTCAGTGATGAGAAAACGAAAGCCTCCACAGAATTAGAACGACTTAAGAAAGAAGCAACAGACAGTAGTAAAAGACTTGCTGCAACAGAAAATATGTCTAAGCAGAGACAGATAAGAATTAATTCTATGGAAGAAGAATTAGATACCATAAAGAAAGACTGGTCAGAAAAATATTCTTCATATTATGATGAAACAGTGTATAAAGAAGTAAGAGACAATGAAGCAAAATACAATGGAAGAAGCAGAGATGATATAGAGGCAGAATTAATGGCATTAATTGAGAGCCTTAAAAAGGAAAATTATGCCGTAGCAGATAAAGAAAAACTTCTTAATAACTATCAGGTATCGATGGAGAAGAATTTACAACATATAGATTATATGGGTGTAGACATAGAGGTGCTTAAGAACCAATACGATAATAACGAGTTAGTTGTTACATCTCCTAAAGATTTATCAGATATTAAGAGACAGGCTGACAGACATAAGGCAGTTAAGAAGGAGATAAGACAATCTATACAGGAAATGCGTTCTAATGCTGACAAGTTAAAGGGTAAAATAAGTCACGCAATTAATATTATTACTGATAAATATGGTGAATTTGACAAAAATTTGATAAAAGAGAGTGAAATCGATACATTTCTAAATGAAAATGCAAGACTTCTTAGTGATTTGACGGATAAAACAGACAGACTTGCAGGAGCAATATCAGAAATGGAGCATAAGGCAGTTACGATTAATATGCTTAAACGAGATATTAATAAATTAATGACTAAATCTGATATTAAGCCTGATATAAAGGCAGGTACATTTGAAGAAAATGCAGATATTGAAGCAGAATGTAAAAATGTCAGTGAACAGTTAGACAAATTCATAGATGAGAAATACAAGCGCTCTGAAGAATTTGAAAGGGAAATGTCACTTCTTAATGATACTTTGAAGAAACTGAATGCATTTGAATTAGCATCGGAAATAAGAATGAATGTAAGTATGCCTGCGGATTTAGATGAAACAGATGAATTAATAAAAATGCTTAAAGAGACTAATGAGTATATTAATCTTGAAAAGCAGCGTATACTTAAAGGCATTGAGGATATGCAGGTTATTAAGGATAATTTTGAGAATCAGTGTATACAGACCTGTACTAATATTAAGACAGAGTTAGACAGATTATCGAAGTTATCGAGAATTACAATGGAAGATGAAACAATTCCTGTAATTAACTTAAGAATACCGTATGTTAAAGAAGAAGTGTATAAAGACAGGATGTCTGAATATATCGACAGGGTTGCAAAAGGCGCAGATTCATTTGAAAAGACAGAGGATAAACTTAAATATATCAGAAATAATTTAAGCTGGAAGAAGATGTTCTCGGTTATAGTTACTGATATGAATTCGATAAAACTTAATCTTTATAAGAGAGAAAGAATTGCAGACCAGTCAAGATTTCTTCCGTATGAGGAGGCGGTGGGAAGTACGGGACAGTCACAGGGTATATATATACAGTTCCTTATTTCGATAATTAATTATATTTCAAGCATTAATTCTAAAAATGCTGATGCATCAAAACTTAAAAAAGTTATTTTCATTGATAACCCATTTGGTGCTGCTAAAGATATATATATATGGGAGCCGATATTTAAACTTCTTAAGACTAACAATGTGCAGTTAATAGTTCCGGCAAGAGGGGCAACACCTGCAATCAGTGGACGATTTGATGTTAATTATGTGTTAGGACAGAAGATAAGCAACGGACGTCAGCAGACGGTTGTAGTGGATTATTTCAGTAATGTTAATAATGATGAGCTGGATTACACAACTTTATCTTATGAACAGACAGCATTGTTTTGACAATAGAGAATGTGTGTGATACACTTAAAACATATGTAAAATTATAGATTAATATATCTTAAAATAGATAAATAAAGACGGAGGTATAGAGTTGGACAAGTACGAATATAATGTTAAATCAGACCAGATTAAGAAATTGTATTCACGTAAAGAGTTCGAAGCAGCAGCTAAGATTGCCGATGAAATAGACTGGTATCGTGTTAAAGACAACACTATGATTAACCGCGTAGCAGATATTTATGAGAATACTAAGCAGTATGAGAAAGCCAAAGAAGTTCTTCTTATAGCATATGAACGTTCGCCATTAGGAAGACAGTTAGCTTATAAGCTGACTATTTTAGCACTCAGAACGAAGAATTTTGTGGAAGCAGATGAGTTCTATCAGGACTTTGTAGAGATGTCGCCATCAGATGTATCACAATATCTGTTGAAATACCGAATAGCCAAGGCAAAAGGTGAAGATATAGAAGTCCTTATTAAGATTTTAGAGGCATACATAGAAGTTGAGATGGACGAGAGATGGCAATATGAATTAGCTAAACTCTATCATGAAGCCGGAGAAGATGATAAGTGTATTGCTATGTGTGATGAACTTGAGTTATGGTTCAATGATGGTAAGTATGTAGACAAGGCAAGAGAACTTAAGAAGCTAATTACAGGCGTTCTCACAGAATATAATAAACGTTATGCTAAAGATAATGTTGCAAAATCTAATATAGCATCATCTAATATAGTATCAACAGAAGATTCAAAGAACATTACGAGTGTAAGTAATGGTGAATCAGATAACTTAGAGGTAAATGCTCCAAATGTCAATGCCGGTTCTATAGATGAATATGATGAAGATTCAGAAGACGATACACAGGCAGATAACTGGAACCAGGTGGATGCATTAGGTCGTGAAAGAGTTAGTAAAGTCAACGAAGAATCCGACGAAGATGAAGAAGCAGAAAGTGAAGACCACACAGGAATGCGTTCACTTGCAGAGGCAATTGTAGCCGGTAAAGAAGAAAGAAAAACCTTAAAATATAATAAGAAGAAAGATGATGAAGAGGTATTAGAAGATAATTTAGAATTATTAGATGACAACATAAGTGATGATGACGACGAGTATCTCGATGATGAGATAAGCGCAGAAGATGAGGCAAGAGCTAATGCAAATGCCGCAGCTAAAGAGGTCGCAAGAAGAGCAGAGGAAGCAGAGAAGAATATACCAAAGCTTACGGCCGAGGAGATAGCCGCAAATGAAGCACTTAAGGCAGCAGAGGCAGCAGCCTTAGAGGCACAGAGAGCAGCTGACCTTGCAAGACAGCTTGTTATGGAAGCAAAATTAAGAGCTGAACAGGTTAAGGGTACATCAGGCACTCCATCAGATAAATACAAGGGAATGACAGCAGATGAGATAAGTAAATCACTTGAATCAGAAGATATGTTAAGTGGTAATTCCGACTTAAGAAAGAAAGATTCAATGATTGAAATATTCGAATTTGATAAGGATAAAGAAGGTAAAGTAAGTAACATTGGTGAAGAACTCACTAAGACTGCTGAAATAGACATAGATGAAATCAATATCAGATTAGCTGATGAGAATAATCTATATAATACAGCAAACATTCAGGCTGCACTTGCTAAGAGCATGGAAAAACTTATGAATGATGAGAAGAAAGTCAGAAATGCTTTCGAGATGCAGATAGATGATGATAATGACGAGATTCGCCCGACAATAGAAGATGATGATAATAACGAGATTCGTCCGGCAATAGAAGATGATGACAGTTATTTAGATGATGATGACGAAGATGTATATGATGATTCAGCAGACACAACAGAAAATGTAAAGGAATCAGAAAATGTTTCAGAAGTTGAAGAGGTCGAAGAATCAGAAATTATAAACGAGCCGGAAAATGTAATAGAGGCAGAAAATACTCCTGAGACAGCAGAGGAAAATTCAGCTACAGAAAATACAGTTAATGTAGAAGAAATAAAAGAAACAGAAAGTATTCCTGAAGTAGAAACAGCTGAAGAAGCTAAAGACATTCCTGAAGTAGAAACAGTTGAAGAATCTAAAGACATTCCAGAAGCGGAAACAGCTGAAGAAGCTAAAGACATTCCGGAAGCGGAAATAGTTAAAGAAGCTAAAGACATCCCGGAAGTAGAAACAATTGTAGAGTCAGATGAATATAGCAAAGTCAATGAAGAATCTGCACCTATAGAAGAGATAAGAAATTCAGAAGAGACAGAAGAGGTAAAATCTGTAGAGACTGTATCTGATGAAGATGAAATAGAAGATGATTTAATTGATGAGCCAACTAAGAGAATAGACAGAGCAGAGATTAACAGAATACTTAATGCAAGCAAGAATATTTATCAGTCACTTCCGAAGTCAGTATTTGAGAATACAGAGGAAGAAGTTGAAACAAAAGTTGAAATGACAAAACCTGAAGAAGATGACCAGATAGAAGGACAGATGACATTAGAAGAGGTTCTGGCAGAATTTAAAGATAATGAAGCTGATAAGACAAATGATAACGAAGCTGATGAATTAAAAGAAAATGCAAATGAAACGCCAGAAGAAGCCACAGAAAATGCTGATGAGACAATAGATGAAGTTTCAGAAAATGCAAATGAAACATCAGAAGAAGCTACAGATAAATCAAGTGTAGCTTCTGCAGGCTTTGTAGTTAAGAATCACAGAATTCCTGAAGAATACAGAAGTCTATTCAATGATTTTGTAGGAACAGGAAGTATGGAAGAAAAGATAGCTGATATACTCGATAATCTCATTAATAAATTCGTTATGGATGGAACATCTAAGACAAATAATCTTATTATTACAGGTTCAGCGAAAATTGGAAAGACAACACTAGGCCTTAGTCTTATTAAAGCGGCTAACCGTGGAAGAAACCGAAGTGGTAGAAAAGTGGCAAAAGTAAAGGCATCTGTACTTAATAAACGTGGAGTTGCACTTGCAATGACACAGATACTTGGAACAGACCTTATTATTGAGCAGGCAGGAAATCTTATGCCTAACACGATTATCGATTTAATGATTGCCATGAAGAATTATACAGAAGAAATGCTTATTGTGTTAGAAGATGATAAAGCAGCAATTGACAGAATGCTTGATAATTCACCTGATCTCAAAGGCTTCTTCTCTAACAGATTAGACATTCATGAGATGGAAATTGATGATATGGTTAAAATCGCTAAAGATTATGCAGAGGAACAGTTCTATATAATTGATGAAATGGGTGAATTAGCTTTATATGCGAAGTTAGATGATATAAGCGGACGTAATCCTGTATTATCAATAGAGGACATTCAGGAAGTTATAGATGATGCAATTGCCCACGCAAACAGATTTAGTCTTGGTAAAATATTTGGAAGGATTCATAAGAATAAAGATGATATGAGAGTTCTAAGTGAGCAGGACTTCTTATAGAATTAGAATCATAATTAAAATTACAGAATGGCTTATGAATACTGAGTGTTAATCAGAAAAGTTATTGAATTAAGAATATTGAGTAAGAAATAGCAAGAAAAGCATATCAAAAAGTAAAATAAAAACGATTGAGTAGTGAAAAATTACTCAATCGTTATTTTTATGTTACCGACACCACTATCACATTTGATTTTATAAAATCCTTTATTATCTGAATAAACGCCGGGTTTCTCGCCATTAATACGGACAGTGCCTATGCCACCATCAACGTCAAATGAATAATCATCAATATCGCCATTAATATTAATATCCATATTACCGACACCACCATCGATTTCAGCATCGTAAAGTATACAGTCATTTAATTTAATATTACCAATGCCCATATCAAAATCACCATTCTCTATAACGCATGAAGTCAACTTAGCATTACCAACACCGCCATCAATTATTAATTTATTCATAGATATGTCCTGAATCTTAATATTACCAACACCACAATCAAGGTTTAAGACATTTATTTTAAATTTTTCAGGAATATTAATAGTTATTTTTCCACTTCTTTTTCTGCGAAATGATAGAAAACCATGTTTTGAGCCACTATTATCAATGGTAAGTACACCCTTTGAATTAACAGAGCATTTAAAAGTCTCATATACATTTTTACATTCGACGGTAATTTCTGAATCAGTTGTCGAAACAATATTAACATTGGCGATACTATTATCCAATGTAATAGATTTAACATCATTGACTGAATATGAGCGAGAATAATCAGTAAGCTTACTGCTATTATTATCTATACCTCCGAATAAGAATAGGACTACATTTAAGATGCTGACTACAATCGCCACAGCCAGCAGAGCAGCTACAGCGGTTGCAACATATTTAATTGTTTTTTCAAAAAATCTCATTTGATGGTAATACCTCCGAACATTGTGGTTGCATTAATAAATATAGTTGGTGCATTAATATTCTCGTAATCTCTGGTCTTATTAGTTATTCCACCGAAGATAGGAGTTCCTGATATTCGTATATTTACATTATCCGGAACATAAATATCGATTCCTGCAAATACGCAGTAGCAATTTATAACCGTATCCTCAGTAATAATGGCATCTCGTAAATCAATAAATACACTGCCGAATATACTGTTAGCCTCACATCCCTCAAATGTATCATGTGGATATACAACTTTATTAGATGAAAAAATAGCACTGTAATAATTAGATTTATTAGAATTACTCTTCTCATTTACCCATTTAGGAATGGTTTTTTTAATTAATTTATCCTTGAAAATAATTATGATTCCGATAATAATTAGGCAACATGGAATAAACAATTTATCCATTGTACTTTCGCTTATTATATTGAATTCAGTAAGCAAAAATGATATTCCAATAAGAAGAAATAGTGAATTGGAAATGCGTATACCTTTTGAAAACATACTTGCAATACTTGGCAGAATAAAAAGTAATGGCCAGAAATCAAATATATCAATTTTGATTGAGGTAAATGCATTTAAGATATAAAGCACTCCGGCAGCTATAAAAATAAGCCCCCATATTAAACTTGATTTTCTGTTTTTCATAATAATCCTCATTTCTGAGCGACTTTGCTGTGAAGAGGCGATGAGAAATTCACACATGCGATTTCACATCTGCCATAAAAGCTATTTGCTTTCGCTCCGAAACAAATAGCCGTGTGAAAAATAATCGCATCAGCAATATTTTCCATACTACATTCATTAACAGATACAATTTGCGTAATTTTATATATAATTTGTATAATGTTATTGATATAGTATATTGTATATAAGGTTGTAAAAAATGTGTAGTTACAAATGTCATATAAATCAATTAAAAAAGATTATTGAATATATAGATTTATTACGAAAACTTCCGTTTATCTCATTGATAAATGGAAGTTTATGTGTTATAGTTTTATGCGGAATAGACAAATTCGGTACTTTTTTCAAAAAGTAATGGAGGTAATCATGGAAGTTTTAGAACTGAAAAAACAGGCAAATGAAATCAGAAAGGGTATAGTAACGGCTGTTCACAGTGCGAAATCGGGACATCCGGGTGGATCATTATCAGCAGCAGATATAATGACATATTTATATTTTGAAGAAATGAATATTGACCCTGCTAATCCTAAGAAAGCAGACAGAGACAGATTTGTATTATCAAAAGGACACGTTGCTCCAGCATTATATTCAACATTAGCTCACAGAGGATATTTTCCAGTTGAAGATTTAACAACACTTAGAAAAGTTGGTTCATATCTTCAGGGACATCCTGATATGAAAGGAACACCTGGTGTTGATATGTCAAGTGGTTCACTTGGACAGGGAATATCTGTAGCAGTAGGTATGGCTTTATCTGCTAAATTATCTAATGAAGACTATAGAGTGTATACACTTTTAGGTGATGGCGAGATTCAAGAGGGACAGGTCTGGGAAGCAGCAATGTTTGCCGGATTTAGAAAGCTTGATAATTTAGTTGTTATTGTTGACAATAATAATCTTCAGATTGATGGTTCAGTTGATGAGGTATGTTCACCATATCCTATTGATGAGAAATTCAAAGCATTTAACTTCCACGTTATCAATATAGATGCACATGATTTTGAACAGATAAAAGCAGCTTTTGATGAAGCAAGAGCTACAAAAGGCTGTCCAACAGCTATTATTGCTAAGAGTATTAAAGGTAAAGATGTTTCATTTATGGAGAATCAGGCTAAATGGCATGGAAGCGCTCCAAATGATGAGCAGTACAAAGTAGCAATGGAAGATTTAGAAAAGGTAGGTGCAGCATTATGTCAGAAGTAATTAAGAAAGCAACAAGAGAAGGCTATGGAGACGGATTAGTTGAAACAGGAAAAGAATTTGATAATCTTATTGTTTTAGATGCTGACTTAGCTGAAGCTACTAAAACTTGTGTATTCAAGAAAGCATTTCCAGAGAGACATATAGATTGTGGTATTGCTGAATGTAATATGATGGGTATTGCGGCAGGTTTAGCTGCTACAGGAAAGGTTCCTTTTGCTAGTTCATTTGCAATGTTCTCAGCAGGACGTGCCTTTGAACAGGTTCGTAACTCAATCGGATATCCTCATCTTAATGTCAAAATTGGAGCAACACATGCAGGAATATCTGTAGGCGAAGACGGAGCAACACATCAGTGTAATGAAGATATCGCATTAATGAGAACAATTCCAGGTATGGTAATTATTAATCCATCAGATTATGTTGAAGCTAAAGCAGCAGTAAGAGCAGCTTATGAATATGTAGGTCCTTGCTATCTTAGATTTGGCAGACTTGCCGTTCCGGTAATAAATGATACTCCTGATTATAAATTCGAGATAGGTAAGGCAGTTACATTAAGAGAAGGAAAAGATGTAACAATAGTAGCAAGTGGTCTTACAGTTTCGACATCACTTGAAGCCGCTGAAATGCTTGCTAAAGATGGAATAGAAGCCAAAGTAATAAATATGCATACAATTAAACCAATTGATGAGGAAGCTATTATAAATGCAGCTAAAGAGACAGGCAAAATTGTAACTGTTGAAGAACATTCAATAATAGGTGGACTTGGAAGTGCTGTATGCGATGTACTTTCAGAGAAATATCCTGTAAAGGTTAAAAAGATAGGCATAAATGACAGATATGGTGAGTCAGGCCCGGCAGTTGAATTAGTTCATAAATATGGACTTGATGGCGAGGGTATATATGCATCAGTTAAAGAGTTTTTAGCATAAGACAATTATAATATAAATGGCATTAAAATATTATGATATATTATTTAGATAAAAAATATATTGTAATATTTATATATTGATAATTAAAACTCCCCGACAGACATAGAGTTTGTCGGGGAGTTTTAGCGTTATACCTCAGGTGTAATATTATTTCCGTCAATATTGCTCTCATCAATTGTCAGAGCATTAAGAGACATTTTCATAATACGTTCGACTTCATCCTCAGGAAGTGACAGGTATTTAGCGAGTTCTTCCAGGGTAGGAGTTCTGTCTAATTCTTTGCTTAATGCGATAGATGCACGGTCAAGTTCATTTGCTCTGTCAGCAACATGAAAATTAATTCGGCTTGAAGCATTCTGTTCAAGGATAGCATCATTTATTGCATTTCGTATTGAATTCTCAAGATGAGAATGAAATTCTTCAAGGAGAAGCCTGCCATCATAAGTGAGAATTCCCTCCATAAGTCCTAAGTTACCCTCTTGTAAGAGGTCGCCATGAGAGACACCTTTATTTCTGAAATCCTCTGCAAGTTCAATGACAGTTTTAAGATTGCCCTCAATAAGACTGTTAAGAGATAACTTGTCCGAAGTGTCTGCAAGGACCTTTTCTAAGAGCATAAGTTCCTCATCTTCTGTTAACAACACCATATTTTCAAGGTCATCATAATACATATCTACAAATGTCTTTTCTTTGGCATCGTCCACTGAAGTGGAGACATTTATTTCAGATATATCTGCGTTACCATCTTCTGCTTCATTATCTGAAATGTTAGCAGGAGATTTTTTTACAATAGGAACATAACCTTTGATGGAAATTTTATTCTCAAGTAAATAATCATATACAAGCTTATATTGTTCATCAGCAGTTATTACATCATTAAGAGCTGATTTGATTTCATCTATGGTAAGTGAGCCATTATTTATATTTGCTGATTCTACTAGAAATGATAAAGCCTCGTGAAATTGAGATTTCTTTTCATTTTCATTCATAATTGATTCATATCCTTTCATTTGAATAATATATCCTGTAGGTTATGAAAACGTGATTACAGGTATTTTCAATATTGCTTTATTCTATCGTAAATGATAAAATAAAGCAAGGAATGATTTGTGAAAATATAGTGTATAATGCTTTGATTGACTATGAGAATCAAGGAAAGGAAAGGTATTTCAAGATGAAGAAAAGAGTATCGATTTTACTTGTGATGTGTTTAGTGGTATGTCTGTTATCAGCTTGTGGGAAAGATAATAAAAATGATAAAGAGAAGCCAACGAAGAAAGATAATTCAACGGAGGTTGATAATGATATTTCTGATGAAAATGAATTGTATGAGCAATTATTTGATATAAATAATCCTGTTTCGATACAGATTAAGATATCTGATGAGGAATTGGATAAGATTCAGGAAGATTATGAGAAATATGATAGGAAGAACTCAAAATCACCTATTTACAGAATGGCAGAGAAAGTTGTAATTTCAATAGGTGATGAGGTGTATGAGATTGAAGAGGTGGGCATACGTCTTAAAGGAAATACATCAAGAGTTCCTGTATATGATGAAGAGACCGGAGAACCTAATCTTTCACATTACCGTCTGAGCTTTAACGAGACTTTCGATAATGAAGAATACTACGGAGAAGATGCGAAAGTATGGAATAGTGAAGAGGAACGCCAGGCGAGAAAAGACAGAAGATTTGCAACTTTAAAGGGTATGGAGGTCAAATGGAACAGGTGTTATGATGACAGCCATATAAGAGAGATATATGCAAATGATATGTTCAGGGATATGGGTGTGTTATCACAGCATGTAAATTTATGTTCACTAGGGATAAATGGTGAGAATTATGGTGTAGTTAATATCTATGAACCTGTAGATAAGATATTTATAGAGAGAAATCTTCCTGAATCAGAACAGGGTGGGGATTTATATAAATGTGGCTGGACATTCAAGCCTGTTAACTATATAAAATCATCTGTAACTTATGGCATAGAGGATAAAGATGCTGGTAAATTCTATAATTATGATTTAAAGACAAATGAGAAAGATTCAGATTATAGCACACTTATTAATATGCTGGATGTTTTGAATAAAAATGACGTTTCTAAGGAAGATTTAGAAAGTATAATGGATACTGATTATCTGGTTAAATTTTTAGCAGTAAGTTATTTCGTCGGTAATCCGGATGATATAAGAAATAATTATAATAATCATTATCTATATTTCTTAAAAGACTCGGGAAAAGCAATTTTTATACCATATGATAATGACAGATGTTTTGGAATGACATATGACTGGAATCCTGAGGGTGCAGGTATGACAGATGTTTCGCCATACTCTGAAGATTGTGAATCAACAGGCAGGAGTCAGGTAAATCCTGTTATTACAAAAACAATTCTTGGAGATGATGCATATTTTAAAGATGCATATGCCGATGCTTTGAAGAAAGTTGCTGAAAGCGACTGGCTTACAGATGCAAAATTTAATGAATACTATGAAACTGCTAAGCAGAATTACGAGTCTGTTGTAGTTCCATCAATTGAATTTGCAAATGCAGATAATGATATGTTTAAATTTAGTTTAGAGGGAAAATTTACAAGTGGTGATGATGCTAATATGTCATTTTCAGAATATGTCAAGAGAATCTTAGAAGCATATAAAGAGGGATAAAAATAGACCTTTACATTTACAGACAATTATAGTAAAATAATGCCCTGTGTTAAAATTCATTTATATATTCCCACTGAGGGAGTAGTTAGCAGCAATAGTTGTGATAATATCAACATAATGATGAGAATCTGGTATTATCTTAATTAACGAGACTCGTGGAATCTATGGTATTTTAATCGTTTAACAGAGAATGATTAGTTATCGTAGATTCTTCGAGTCTTGTATTATTTAATAAAGAATTATAACAGAGAAATTAAGGTGGACTTGTCCACTTTGTTTTTTGAATATTAAATGATAAAAAAACACTATTAAGAAACTCTGGAATTATGATTAAGGTGTAAAAGTTACATTATGCTTATAAATATAAACAGACATTATATGAGCTTATACCGTAATCAGACTAAGCAAAGAAGAGATACGGAGGAAGAAAATGGGAATACTTGAACTTTTGATTTTAGCTATAGGATTATCAATGGATGCATTTGCTGTGTCAGTCTGTAAGGGACTTGCAATGAAGAAGCTAGAGTTTAAAAATATGGCGATTGTAGGCTTGTGGTTTGGAGGATTTCAGGCACTAATGCCGTCAATCGGATATTTTCTGGGTGTACAGTTTAAGAATCAGATAACAGCGATTGATCACTGGATAGCTTTTGTTCTGCTAGGGATAATAGGTGCCAATATGATTAAAGAGGCCTGTTCAAAAGATGACGAGGAAGAAGTTAAGGCTAATCTGGACGTTAAGACAATGTTTATGCTTGCTATAGCTACAAGTATTGATGCATTAGCAGTTGGTATAACATTTGCATTTCTGTCAGTGAATTTAGTTCATGCAGTTACATTTATTGGAATTACTACATTTATATTATCGGCGGTAGGTGTAGGAATTGGAAATATATTTGGTACAAAATACAAAGCCAAAGCAGAGATAGCTGGTGGCATAATACTTATTTTGCTGGGTATAAAAATTCTTTTAGAGCATTTAGGTATTTTTTAAGGCATAGATTTAGCTTATAAATATTTTACAAAAAAGTAGGGGCTTACGTGATTTCTTAAAGCAGCCGGTAAGAACCCTGTCACTCGGACAGAGAATGAGAGCCGACTTAGCGGCATCACTGTTTCATAATCCGAAGGTATTATTCCTTGATGAACCTACTATCGGATTAGATGTCTTAGTTAAAGAAAAGATTAGAGAGGCCATTAAAGAGATGAATAAAAAGTACAAAGTGCTGCGATAATTCTTGTGGCAACAGCCGTATTTGCAGTAGGCACATTTATATGGAGCAGATGGCTTAGAAATTATGAGAGTTCAGGAAGTTAAGTAGAGAAAAGTGTCTGAAATTTTGTATGAGTCGTAGTATTTCAGGCATTTGCAATTGTAAATGTTTTAACTAAATATATAAAAAATGTTGACGGCAAGGTTCGAAAGAAGAGCTTTGCCGTTAAAATTTATTTGACATAAAAAAGGACAAATGGACGGAACAGGCTGTGTGGTCAGCGAGACAGATGCCCTTGGAGGTACTACCGTTTATACACACGATGCCTTGTTAAGAACATTAACTAAGACAAATGCCCTCGGAGAAACAAAGTCATATACATATGATAAATATGGAAATGTTCTTACAGAGACTAATGAAGCAGGACAGACTACAACATATGAATATGACATTATCGGAAATAAGACAGCAGACATTACTCCTGACGGCAGAAAGATAAGATATGAATATGATTCAAATGAAAGAAACACTAAGATAATTAAACCTGATGGTACTGAATTAAGTTATACATATGATGCCGAAGGAAATATGCTTAGTGAAACAGATGAGTCAGGCAATGTAATAACTTATGAATATGATGCACTTAACCAGAAGATAAGCGAAACCAATGCAGCTGGTGACAAGATAAAATATGCATATTATCCAAATGGAAAATTATATGCAGAAATATATCCTGATAATAGTCGTACACTTTACACATATGACAGCACATGGAAATTAATCAGAAAAACAGACTCACAGAATAATTCAGAAACATATCGATATGATGAAATGGGAAGAATTATTGAGACCAGAGATGCATTAGGCAATTCAGAAAAATGCGAATATGGCATAAACGGGCGTTTACTAAGCACAACAGATAAAAATGGCAACACAACCTCATACAAATATGATGCAAACGGTAACTGTATCGAAAAGACATTACCAGATGGAACCATAATGACTAATACATATGATGCTTTGTCAAGATTAATATCAGTAAGTACAGAGACTAAGGCAAATGGCAAGATAACCATTTCATATGAATATGATGCTTTATCACGTCTTACTAAAACTATAAATGAAGCAGGAAATGCAAAGACATACAGTTACGACAGACTTGGCAATCTTATAAGTGAAACAGATGAAGAGGGACATACAACCCGTTATGAATATGACATAAACAATAATCTTATAAAGACAATAGATGCCGCAGGTCATGAAAATACATATGAGTATAACAATACCAATAACCTCATAAAAGAGAATAAATACACTAATACAGAAGATAGCGTAACAACCTCATATAATTATGATAAAACAGGCAGACTTACAGAAGTAACAGATCCATTAGACGGAATCACCAAAACATCTTATGATAACATAGGAAATGTTACAACGGTAACCGATGCAAATGGAGGAGCAACAACCTACACTTATGACAAGATGTGCAGACCGGTATCAGAGACAAATGCCATAGGCGTAACAAAGACAAATGAATACAATGCAACAGGACTTCTTACGGAAAGTACAAACGGAAGAAATCAAAAGACAAAATATACATATGATGCCATTGGAAGAATAACATCAAAGGAAGATGAAACAGGCAGGATAACATATGAATATGATAAAAACGGCAATGTGTTAAGAGAAACAGAAGAGAGAAAGCAGGAAAACACAGGCAAAATAAAGGGAATGTCAGCCGCAAATGCCAAAAGCATCAAAGTCATCACTAGAACATATGACAGCCGAAACAGGGTGACATCATGCACAGATGCCAACGGAAAGACCATAAGATACGGATATGACGAATTAGGCAACATACTCACGATATCATATCCAGGCGGAGAAACAATCCGATATACATACTATGCCAGCGGTCAGATAGCGACAGTAACAGACAGCAAAGGCAGAGTAACTTACTATAAATATGATAAAACAGGCAGTCTGACAGACACAGAAAGACCAAACGGAACAAAAGAGCATTGTGAATACAATGAGCTTGGTTTACTGACCTCTAAAAAGGATATAAAAACCGCTACAGGTGAGGTCATCAACGAATATCATTATAAATACGATGTCAGAGGAAATATCGTAGGTGTTGTAGATGTAACAGCTGATACATCAGACAAATTAACAGTCGATACATCAGCAGAAAATGAATCTGAAACAACCAATGGTTTAACAGAGGATAATAATTACACATTGCCTGTACCGGATACTGCTAACAAGACAGCATTGAAACTTGCAGCAGAAAGTAACAGCATAGTAACATCTGATGGTGAAACAGTAACTACTTCATTAGAAATGGAATATGACAGTGCAAACCGTCTTATAAGCTATAATAATAAAAAGATAAAATATGACAAAGACGGAAATATGTTATATGGTCCTGTGAATGGAGAAATGTGTAACCTTACATATGACAGCCGAAACAGACTTATCAGTGCAGGAAATGTAACATACGACTACGATGCCGAAAACACAAGAATATCAGTAACAACAACTGATAAAAAGATTACATATGTGACAGATGTGGCAGGTGAAATGTCGCAGGTATTAGAATCATATGAGAAAACTAATGGCGGAAAGAAGATACATACAGTCTATGTGTATGGTAACGGTCTGATATACAGTTATAATGATGATGAAGCAGACAGTAAAACATACTATCATTACAATAATATTGGAAGTACCACAAAGTTAACTGACAATAACGGAAATGTAATCCAAAGCTATGAATATGGTGCTTATGGTGAAGTTCTAAGCGGAGATACTAAGATAACACCATTCTTATATAATGGTCAGCTAGGTGTAATGACAGATGATAATGGTCTTTACTATATGAGAGCAAGATATTATAATGTGA
>OGIG01000318.1_pt1 | contig 48572 bp, 85 predicted proteins | sample 1571601 | NCBI WGS metagenome assembly OGIG01 (sample SAMEA2581953, study PRJEB24529) | metagenome | biome: Human gut stool | place: China | collected 2011 | reverse complement strand
GGGCGCAGCCTCCGCCACAGGCTATCAGGGCGCAGCCTCCGCCACAGGCTATCAGGGCGCAGCCTCCGCCACAGGCAAAGCCGGTGTTGCTCTTGCAGCTGGATATGAGTGTAAAGCAATGGGCGCACTTGGCTGCGCGATCTGCTGTGTCGAGCGCGGCGAATGGGACGGGGAGGCACATCCGATTATTGCTGTCAAGGCGATGATTGTCGACGGCGAGAAGATCAAGGCCGATACCTGGTATCAGCTGAAGAACGGCGAATTTGTGGAGGTGGAGTAAATGCTCAATACAATCTCCACGGCGAAGATGAGCCACGAAGAATGGCTGGAGGAACGTCGAAAGTCCATCGGCGGGAGTGACGCGGCGGCTGTTATCGGAATGAGCCGCTTTGCAAGTCCGTACACGGTATGGATGGATAAGACCGGTCGACTTCCAGACAAAGAAGACACAGAGGCTATGCGGATCGGCAGAGATCTCGAAGAGTATGTTGCAAAGCGTTTTGAGGAAGCGTCTGGGAAAAAGGCGCGGCGCTGCAACTACATCATTCGGAATCCCGCGTATCCGTGGGCGCACGCAGACATTGACCGGCGAATTTCCAGTGAAAATGCAGGGCTGGAATGCAAGACAACCTCGACTCTTGACATTCGGCAGTTCAACGGCGTGGAGTTCCCTGAACGCTACTATGCGCAGTGTGTGCACTATCTGGCTGTCACTGGCCTTGACCGTTGGTATTTAGCGGTGCTCGTCTTCGGGCGCGGATTTTTTACATACACGCTGGAACGCGATGAGGCGGAAATCTCCGCGCTGATGGAGGCGGAGAAGCTTTTCTGGCGATGCGTCGAGGAAGACACCCCGCCTGCACCGGACGGTTCGGAGGCGACGACGGACGCGATCAGCACGGTTTATGCCGATAGCAACGGCGAACAGCTTGATTTGTTCGGACGCGAACAGCTGCTATCTGAGTATATGCAGATCAAACGTCAGGCGGCGGCACTGGCGGAGCGCAGCCGCGAGATCGAAAACACGATCAAGCTCGATATGGGCACGGCAGAGCGGGCCGCCTGCAACGGCTACAACGTCTCTTGGAAGCAGCAAAACCGGCAGACGTTCCAGCCCAAAGCCTTTAAAGAGGCATACCCGGATATCGACTTGGCACCGTTTTATAAAACGGTTCAGGCCCGGCCATTCAAAATTACAGAGATCACGAAGGAGGATGGCTTGCAAAGTGTTTTCACATGATTTAACAGGGCTGACATTCGGACGCCTGACTGTAGTCGAGTGCGCAGGCAAGGACATCCACAGAGAAAGCCTTTGGCGATGCAAATGCTCTTGCGGAAAGGAAACAACCGTTATCCGAAGCAATCTTCGCAACGGGAACACGCTCTCATGCGGATGTTATGGACGAGAACGAAGGTCTGATGCAAACAAAACGCACGGTGGATCTGGCTCCCGCCTCTACCGCATCTGGAAAGCGATGCACACAAGATGCTATAACCCTCATTTTAAAATGTATCGATATTACGGAGGCCGTGGGATCAAGATATGTGATGATTGGCTTTACAGTTACACAAGCTTTCGCGAATGGGCATTATCAAATGGGTACACGGAAAATTTAACGATTGATCGGGTTAATCCTGACGGTAATTATTGCCCAGAGAATTGCCGCTGGGCGACAATGGCAGAGCAAAACAGGAACAAACGATGCCCAAACGGGCAAAAATTGAAGGGAGAATAACCTATGGAAGGTATCATTCAGAAGCAGACGGCTATGCAAAAAGCTCCGCAGCAAAAGCAAATGTCTGTCACGGCTCTTGTAAACAGTATGCTTGACAAAGACGGTATGCGCAAGCGGTTTGACGAGCTTCTCGGCAAGCGGACACCGCAATTCGTTTCATCTATCGTTTCTATGGTAAACGCAGACAAAAACTTGCAGCAGGCATTTTACGAATCCCCTATGACTGTGATTCAGGCATCCCTAAAAGCGGCGATGTTTGATCTTCCGATTGATCAAAGCCTTGGTTACGCCTACATCGTCCCGTTCAAGAATTATAAAAAGGATCTCGGCGCAAAAAAGATGGAGGCTACTTTTATTCTTGGCTGGAAAGGTATGCACCAGCTGGCGTTGAGAACCGGCGCATACAAGACAATCAACGTCGTCGACGTTCGAGAGGGTGAGCTGAAAAGCTACAACCGTCTGACGGAAGAGGTCAAGATTGACTTTATAGAAGATGAGGACGCGCGCGATGCTCTGCCGATTATCGGATATGTCGGCTATTATCGGCTTGTGAACGGTGCGGAAAAGACTGTGTACATGAGCACAAAGTCCATTGCGGCGCACGAAAAGAAATTCCGAAAGGGCGAGTTCCAAGGAAAAGGCTGGCGCGACGACTGGGACGCAATGGCTAGAAAGACAGTCTATCGTATTCTGATTGGGAAATGGGGTGTCATGTCCATTGACTATCAGACGCGCGGAGAGGGAGAGCAACTGGCAGACGCGATTGCTGCGGATATTCAGGAAGAAGGTTTGATTGACGGGACAGTCGTTGACGAGAGTACCGGTGAAGCAATCGAAACGTCGGAGGTAGAAAATGCTGAATAAAATCGTCCTGATGGGCCGTCTGACCCGTGACCCGGAGCTTCGGCAGACGCAAAGCGGAAATTCTGTTGCATCCTTCACGCTTGCCTGCGACCGCGATTTCGCGGCGCAGGGCGCGGAGAAGGAAACGGATTTTATTGATGTTGTCGCATGGCGGAATACAGCTGATTTTGTCAGCAAGTATTTCTCCAAGGGCCGCATGGCCGTGGTGTCTGGCCGTTTGCAGATCCGCAACTGGGAAGATAAGGACGGAAACAAGCGCAAGACGGCGGAGATCGTCGCAGAAAGCGTTTATTTCGGCGACAGCAAGCGGGACGGGCAGAATGCTTCTGCCGCTGCACCGGCCTCTTCGGAGTTCAAGCCGCTGCCGAGCACAACGCCGGTTCCGTTCTCTGCGCCGGATATGCCGCAGATGGAGATCGGCGACGACGACCCGCCGTTCTGAGGGCTGAAATATGCCGAACAGAATTATTCGGGAAAGCATCTGCACAAGCGATAGCATCGACAAACTCTCGTGGTTTGAGGAAGTTCTGTTTTATCGGCTCATTGTAAACTGTGATGATTTCGGACGCTTTGACGGGAGAGCGGCGGTCGTGAAAAACCGCCTCTTCCCGCTGAAAGAAAACCTCACGCTCAAAACTGTAGAAAATGCTCTTCATGGGCTGGCGAGTGCTGGATTGGTTGCTCTGTATGTGTTTGAGGGCAAGCGCTTCCTTTACCTACCAACATGGGGCAAGTATCAGACGCAGCGTGCGAAGGTAAGCAAATTCCCGTCACCTGATGAAGGGAAACAAGCGGATGAAATCACTTGCAAGCAAATGCGTGCAGATGTTCCCGTATTCGAGAATCGAGAATCGAGAATCGAATTCGCTATTCGAGATGCGGAAGATAGCGCGGAGCCGCAAGCGGCATCCACGCCGCCGGCAATCTCTCTGCCGCTGAATGATGGAACGGAGTATTCCGTTTCCGTGGAGCAATGCCAAGAATGGGCGGGCTTGTACCCTGCTGTCGACGTGATACAGCAGCTTCGGAACATGAGGGGCTGGTTGGACGCAAATCCGGCCAAACGGAAGACAAAGCGCGGGATCAATGCGTTTATCGTCCGCTGGCTAGCAAAAGAACAGGACAAAGGTGGAACACAGCCTGCACAGTACAGCCGCGCTGCAAAGCCCGGCTACGGCGTGCAGGGACACCATGACGAGCTGAACCCGCTGGAACGCGCAGCTGTGGACAGGGTGATGGGGCCTGTATCGAAGGGGGCCGCTCGGATGCAACATGGCGTACAGCGCCACGAGGACGAACTTGATGCGTTCCAGCTGGAGGCGGTCGAGCGAATGCTTGCGGAAAACGAGGAGGATAAGGCATGAACAAAGACTTGATGTTTTCAAGCGAAACCGACTTGTGGGCGACGCCACAGGGCTTTTTTGACGAACTGAACGAAGAGTTCGCATTTGAGACAGATGTCTGCGCAATTCCAGAAAACGCAAAATGCGCACGATATTTTACGCCTGATGACGACGGACTCGTGCAAGAATGGGAAGGTGTATGTTGGTGCAATCCTCCGTATGGCCGCGAGATCGGGAAATGGGTACAAAAAGCGGCAGAATCCGCAGAAAATGGAGCGACAGTAGTCATGTTGCTTCCTGCAAGAACAGATACGCGGTGGTTCCATCGGTACATATACGGGATGAGAGAGATCCGCTTTATCGCTGGGCGTCTAAAGTTTGGCGGAAGCAAAAACAGCGCTCCTTTCCCAAGTATGGTTGTGGTATTCAGGAAGGAGGATAAAGCATGAGATTCGTTTGCGATTGCTGCCACGATCTGACGAACATCGAGGCCGACCGGATGGAGATCCAGGGCGACAAGCTGATGGTGTACAGCCGCGGGCGGCTGGTATATGTGGCGGATCTGGGGCAGATCATGCTGGCGAAGCTGACGCCGACGGGAAAGGAAACAAAATGCTGACGCATCTGAGCCTGTTTTCCGGGATCGGCGGGCTGGATCTGGCTGCCGAGTGGGCCGGATTTACGACCGTCGGGCAGTGTGAGTTTGCCGACTACCCGACGAAGGTTCTGGAAAAGCACTGGCCGGACGTGCCGCGCTGGCGTGATGTCCGGACGCTGACAAAGGAGAGTTTTTATGAGCGGACAGGCCTACGAACAGTTGACGTTCTTTCCGGCGGATTCCCATGCCAGCCCTTCTCCGTGGCTGGAAAGCAAAAGGGCAAAGGGGATGATCGATACCTCTGGCCGGAGATGCTCCGAGTTATCACCGAGCTGCGCCCGCGTTGCGTTGTCGGTGAGAACGTTCCTGGAATCATCAAGATTGCCGCCGGGCAGGTGGTCAAGGATCTGGAGCGTGCTGGCTATCACGTCGTCGTGTTTAATTTTGAGGCTGCGGCTGTCGGAGCTTGGCACAGGAGATCGAGAGTGTTTTTCGTTGCGACCGACGCCGAACACGATGGATGCGCTTCCGCCGAAATCGCCGGAAGCGCTGAAGAAGGAAATGACGGTATCGCGCCCAGGACGGAAGCAGCCGTGCAACCTGCGGGACTGGGTAGCTGTACAGGAGGGGAAGAGCCTGTGGCCGACGCCGACGGCTCGGGACTGCAAGGGCGCAAACAGTCTGAAACACCTGACGCAACCGAAGACGCCGGGGAACAACCATCACGTGCGCCAGCTGGCGAATGCAGTGAAGCTGTTTACGACGCCATGTGCAGCGGATGCGCAGGGGACGCACGGTGGGGACAATCACAGGAGCTTGCGGACGGACGTTGCTGGGCAGCTGAACCCGACGTGGGTAGAGTGGCTCATGGGGTTCCCGCAAGGGTGGACAGACTTAAATGCCTCGGAAACGCTGTAGTGCCGCAGCAGGCATACCCGCTTTTTAAGGCATTGATGGAGGAGCTGGACCGATGGACTTAGAACGAACCATGGAGGACGGCGTTTTGCCGGGACAAATGGTTCTTGAAGGAATGGAGGATGAAATTTGATTGCACGGGTATTCCCGCGAAAGACAAACGCTTCGCCGACTGATGCGCTGGCGTTCTTCCGAGAGCCGACGATCGAGAACATTGCGGACTGCATCAAGGCTTGCGTGAGCGAGGTGCATATTTCCGTGACCTTTTCATGGGATTTGGAGCGTGCGGAGGAGCTATACGATGCTTGGCAGGTTCTCGGCGTTCCGGTAGAGGTCGGCGGCCCGGCGTTTGATGATCGCATGGGAGACTTTACGCCCGGTCTGTATCTGCGCGAGGGGATGATATTTACGTCGCGCGGCTGCACAAAGGACTGTTGGTTCTGCTCCGTGCCGCGCTGCGCGCACGGGGAAATCAAAGAGCTGCCGATTGTGGATGGATGGAACATCCTCGACGACAACATTCTCGGCACGTCCGAACGCCATTTTCGGGCGGTCTGTGAAATGCTCAAGAGGCAGAAGCACCCGGCGATCTTTACGGGCGGCTTAGAACCGGCGCTATTGCAGCAATGGCAAGCGGAACTTCTGCACGAGATAAAACCGGCAAGGCTATACACGGCGCATGACACCCGAGATGATCTGGAACCGCTGATCGAGATGGGAAATAAGCTGCGGACGGCAGGATTTCGCCCAGCGAGCCACACCATGTGCTGCTATGTGCTGTGCGGCTACGACGGAGATAGCTTTGAGGATGCTGAAAAGCGCCTGACGCAGACCATGCAAGCAGGATTTGTGCCGTATGCCATGCTGTTTCGCGGAGAGGACGGAAAGTACGATTCTGAATGGCGGAGATTCCAGCGCGAATGGTGCCGCCCGATTATCACGGGAAAGAAATTTAATGAGTATTGGAGAGGAAAACCATGAAAAACAAGGAAATCGCGCAGGCGCTGCGGTGCTGCGCAAGTGGAGAATCAGAGGAAGAATGCCCGTTTACGAAGAAATACGGGTGCGATGGGTGCCCGAAAGTGAGCGCCGACCTCATCGAGCGTTTGACCGCCGAGAACGCGGCGCTGCGGGAGAAACAGCGGTGGATTCCGGTGACGGAGCGGCTGCCGGAACCCGAGACAGATGTTTTGGCAGTTTGCAATCGAAACGGATACATTTTCGTGATACCGGCTATCTACGAGGACGGGAAGATGCTGACGTGGGACAGCGCGTGGAACTGGAGCGACATCTGCTACTATGGCCTGTACGACGAGGAGGCGGATGATTACTACATCCCGGAGGGTTGGTGGGAGAACAGACATTTTAATCCGGACGATGTGTACAACAATCCGGTAGACTGCGCAGTTACCCACTGGATGCCGCTGCCGGAAGCGACGGAGGAAGGAGACAAGGCATGAGTAAAGCTGTACTAATCAGCATCCGGCCGAAATGGTGCGAGAAGATCATAAGCGGAGAGAAAACGATTGAGGTGCGCAAGACGCGCCCGAAGATGGATACGCCGTTTAAGTGCTATATCTACTGCACAAAACCGGAGGAAAAGCTACTCGCCATTATGAAAGACGGCGATGAGAATTATGGAGAGACGTATCACGGCAAGCCGGTTTTCATAAAGACGGAAAAAGCGCCGACCACTGGCTTATGGGATAAGCGGCAAAAGGTTATCGGGGAATTTCTGTGCGATCAGATCATCAACATTAACGGCGCGGGAAGGATCCCGTCGGATGCTGCGCGGCCAACCTGCCTAGAGCCTGCGGAGCTGCACCAGTATCTCGGAGCTGCCACCGGCTTCGGCTGGCACATCTCAGATTTGCGCGTTTACGATCACCCGCGCGATCTGTGGGAGTTTACCGGCCTGCGGCAGACGAGATTCGGCTGGGAGCCAGTGCCAATCACCCGCCCGCCGCAGAGCTGGCGGTATGTGGAGGAATTGCCGTGAAGATTTACATAGCCGGTAAAATCACCGGCGATCCGGGGTATCGGGATAAATTTGCAGCGGCAGAAATACAGCTGGGCTGGCAGGGGCACACTGTGCTCAATCCTGCCGAGCTGCCGGAGGGCATGGCCCCAGCAGACTATATGCGGATCTGCTTTGCAATGATCGACGTGGCGGACGCGGTTGTTTTCCTGCCGGACGCAGCGGAAAGCGCAGGCGCGAGGCTGGAAATGGCATACTGCGAATACATCGGGAAGGAGTATGAGACATGGAGCGACTGACAAGTCCTAATATCAACGTAGACCCGGGAACCGACCGATTTCTGCACGCCGCGATCGGCGGCAAGGAAATCGACTGGAAGCAGTTCCGGGACAGCACGCTCAACGTGCTGATCAACGGCCCGACGAGCAACGGCTTTGGCAAGGATATTTTCCGCAAGATGGCCCGCGATCTGTACGGACGGCTGAAAGCCTACGAGGACACGGGGATTGAACCGGAAGCAGTAGAAACGGTTAAGCTTGCACTGGCCGCAAAGCACATGGTTGATCTCGAAACGCTAAACAATACGCCAATCAGCAGGCTTGTAGAGCTGGCCGAGGCCGACAAGGACGGGCGCGTGGTCGTGCTGCCGTGCAAGGGATATTCTAGCATTGATATTGCGCGGGACGGAGTTTCATACAGACCGGATCACTGGAATATCTACTTGACGGCTTATGCGCATGGACAGAATACGCCGAGCGGGCTGAAAGTTGGGCTTTTTGACATTGGAGAGGTCGAGCGGGCGATGCAGGAAATGGAGGACAAGAAGGATGGCAACGAAACGAGTATGTGACCGCTGCGGGGCGGAGATAAACCCCACAAGCTCTGCGACGTATGTAAACGTACAACGCGCGTTCCATGAGGAATCACCTGATATTGAGCTTTGCTGCTCCTGCGCGATGCGAATCAAAGAATGGCTTAAGCCGCGTGTAAAGGAGGGCAAGAAGGATGGCTAAGTACATAACAAAAGCGCAATTTGGGAAACTCATGCATACCCAGTTATTCGACAACGATGAGTACTTGAGACTTTTAGCAGAGCTTGCAGGGATAGAATCACGGCCAACCACAGAGTACAACCACTACGACGAAAGTGGTGATTTCATTGGCAGCAGCGTGGACACCGACCTTTCTGAATTGCTGGAAGCGGCTGGCGTGGAGGTGCGGGATGGAGGGTGATTATATCAGCCGCGAGGCGGCGGTGAAAATCGCCGAAAAGTACGGCCTTGCGGACGGATCTGTATTGGGACGGCATACCGGACTGGCAGATTGCATTGCAAGCGAGATTTCGGCTTTGCCCGCCGCCGACGTTGCGGAGGTGGTGCATGGACAGTGGTGCGTAAGCAAGATCCGCTCGATTGAAACTGTTTTTTACTGCTCGGAGTGCAAGCGAACGGTGACAGTAGGCAATGATTTCTTTGGAGAAGCTCCTAAAAACGTCTCAGCAGCATATCCATATTGTCATTGTGGCGCGAAGATGGACGGAGGGAACGACGATGCGACTGATTGATAGGGTGCCGACCGTAGACGACGCCGTGATCGTGGTGCGGTGCAAGGACTGCGCCGCCTGGAAAAGAAACGTTGGCATTGTCGACAGCCCGAACGGACACTGTTTCGAGCACGATATTGATACAAACGGGCAGGATTTTTGCAGCTACGGAGAATATCAGACAAATACGGGGGGCGTGACCAAATGAGCGGGCTGCGGTTTGCTCGTGGTAGCGCGAAAGGAGGGAAGCTGATGCAGGATTGCTGTTTAACTTGCAAGAATCTGGAATACAGAAAGAACTACGTTTATCCGTATCGGTGCCTGAAGCACAAGGCCGAACGGTTCTCCGAGGAAGAACTAGAACGGATGTACTTTTCCGGAGAGGAATGCAAAGACTTTGAACAAAGGAGGTGGCCTGATGGGAACAATTCTTGCAATTGATCCGGGGAATATGAAATCCGGCTATGTGGTGGTCGAGCACGACGGCGAAGAAATTCGCCGCGTGCTGGAGGCCGGGAAGATCGAGAATCCGGCAGTGACTGATATGCTGGATCGGAAGCTTTATGCGAACTGCATAGACGTCGCGATTGAGATGATCGCGGGCATGGGCATGACGGTCGGACAAGAGGTGTTCGACACCTGCGTCTGGATCGGGCGATTCTGGGAAATCGCGTTGAGGTCGGGCGGATATGAGCCGAAGAGGATCTACCGCCGGGAAGAAAAGCTGGATCTGTGCGGTTCGCTATCTGCCAAAGATGCAAACATCCGGCAGGCTCTCGTCGACCGCTACGCGCCCGGCCAGCCGAACTTCGGCAAGGGCACGAAGAAGAATCCCGGCTTCTTCTACGGCTTCTCTGCGGATATGTGGGCGGCGATGGCGGTCGCCGTAACGTATTTTGATAAGTACATCAAGGGGGTAAAGCTATGAACGATAATTACATTTGCGTATATCTTTACGGAGATGGTAGCAGGGATTGTAGGTTAAGAGCGGAATACATCCGCTGCAACCGCGCCGAGGAATGCTCTGCCTATAGAAATGGAAAATGTTTTTGCGTAACAACACTATTTGGCGTCAGATGCCCAAACGGTAAGATCACAATTGTGGATGGTGGAACAAAACGGTCAAAGGCATTTTTACGGGTTCAGAAAGAAGCTAGAACGAATCCAGCTTATGGGAAATTGCAATATCCATCAACCAATTTGATTACACGCATAGGAGAAGACGCTTTTCTCACCGTTTCTTATACATGGTTGGAAGATTTCAGCGGGGAAATCCGTTGCGATAACCCGCATTTTAGCACAAACAAACTGTACATAAGCGCCGATAAACTCACGCCTGAAAACATCAAGAGAATTTGCGATTTTATCCCGCGCACAATGATGGGCGGCGTAATTCGGGATTATCAAGATAAAACCGTTCCGATGTTCTTGCATCAGCTACGGGGTTTATTCCCGGAAAAGTATGCAGCATTCCAGGAAACGTATCCTGATTACAAAATCAAAGCTCCGGACTGGAAGGGACGATGGGCAAAGCTTTTAACCTGCAACAGGAATGCAGAGTACAAGGACTGCCACAAAAACAAGTTCCGTTTTGATGGAGACTACATTGTATGCGATTGCTACGAATCGCCATTTGCGCCATTTCATGCAGAACGGGCAGAAATCCGGGTAAAACTATCGGACGAAATGGAGGTGGAGATCACAGATAACGTACAAGTTACTGATGAAACTGTTTTTCTATGAGATTTTTAGATTAGCAAGGGGGGGTGAAGCTGTGACAGGCAGAAAGACAAAGCGTAAGCCGCCAAGACCGCTGATGCAGCTGGCGTGCGATGCCTGCGGGAAGACGTTTATGCGCGCACCGTCGAAGTACAAGGCAAAATATAATTTTTGCAGCGAAGCGTGCGCATGGACGGCACATGGGGAAGCTGTGATGGGCCGGGCGGAGCGCGTGCGGATCCTGATCACGTGCTCGATCCCGGTATACCCGGAAATGCGGCCTGTCTGCGGGCGGGTGTATCCCGCCGAGAAATACAAATACAGAACAAACCGGACGGGCTACGTCGTTGCGGTAAACGGCAAGCGCGTATGTGTGAGGGTGGACGAATGCAGGGAGATTTAAGAATCAGCCCATATTCCGCTCCGTGCGGAAGCTGCCCCGAGAAAGGCTGCGGGGCAAAGCATACGACCTGCGAGGCGTACATAGCGTTCCGCAAAAAGGCGGACAAGTACAAGCGCGATAAGCAGAAGGCAATGGCGCGCAACGCCTCTACACGGGGCTGTATGCGGACGCTGCACGATGCGAACCGCGCAAAGCGCGAAGGGAGGCAACATTACTGATGAGCGGGATCACAGAGCAGGAATATGCGGCGTGGATGGAAAAGGCGTTGCAAGCGCTCTATAAATCCAAGCCGCTTGCAATCGCGATTGTGGCAAAAACGGAAGCGGGCAATACGCTTACGGGCTACTACAATGCGAACGCACAGGACAAGGCCGTGTTTGCCCACCATATCCAGAGCGATATCGTGTTGGACATTATCAAGGCAAATGCCGCAGAAATCAAGGCCATGATGGCGGGCGTAGACGATGGAACAGATTAAGGGCGCAAAGTACGACGATGGAGACGAGGGAGTTTTCAAATGAGCACGCCGCGATACGGCTGGTGGGCCTATGCAAAATGGATGATTCGTAGCTATAAGGGCGGCGGGATGATGACGAAGGCCGAGCACGCTGCCGTTGAGGATGCAATCGCAGAGACGGAACGGCTCGTTGACGGCGCGGAGCGACTCCGGCTCATAGATTTGGTTCTTTGGAAGCGGACGCACACGCTTCAGGGGGCTGCGCTTGCGTGCTACGTCTCGGAGCGCACCGCGCAGGAATGGCACAGGCAATTTATTCGCCTTGTGGGGCAAAAAAGAGGGCTTTTATGAAAAAGTCTGCGTCCCAGAGCCAAATTTAACATTTACTATAAGGGCGTAGAGATCAACTCTACGCCCTTCTTCATCGGCACCGCAGCGTTCTGCGGAAACCTCCTCCTCCTGTTCTCGTGTTCTCCGGTGTGAATAAATATATTTATTCACACACGGAGACACGAGAACGAAAAAATGAGGTGGCTGACCGGTGATCGGGCATGATGGGGAGGACAACATGGAGGTAAAAAACAGAAAGCTTTCCAGCATTACTGCATACGGGAAAAATGCAAAGAAGCATGACAAGACACAAATCAACAACGTTGCGGAGAGCATCAAGCAGTATGGATTTGTGCAGCCGATTGTGATCGATCGTGACGGTGTGATTGTAATCGGACACTGCCGCGCTCTAGCGGCGAAGAAGCTCGGCATGGAAGAAGTGCCGTGTGTTTGCGTGGACGATCTGACACCGGAGCAAGTGAACGCACTGCGGCTGGTGGATAACAAGAGCAACGAGAGCGACTGGGACTTTGACCTGCTGTCGGTCGAACTGCCGGGGCTCGACCTGTCGGCTTTTGACTTTGACTGGGGACTTCCAGAAGACCAAACGGAAGACGTTGTTGAGGACGAAGCACCAGAAGTTGACGAAGATGCAGAGCCGATTACAAAGCTGGGCGATATTTGGCAGTTGGGCAGACATAGGCTGATGTGTGGCGACAGCACCGACAAGGAAACCGTGGAATTGCTGATGGATGGCAAGAAAGCGGATATGGTGTTTACTGACCCTCCCTACAATGTGGCTTTCAATGGTAGAAGCGGCAAGTTTGATGTTATTGAAAACGATGACCTTTCGGAAGAAGATTTCAATAACTTCATTGAAGAAACCTGCCAAATGATTAAACACCTTGACCCTGATTGTTACTATGTGTGGTGTAATTGGGAATTTTACGGGGTACTGCAAAGCAAACTTCCATTTAAGTCCTGCATTGTATGGGCAAAGAATGTGTTTGGTCTTGGCAGAGGATACCGACACCAGCACGAGTTTTGCCTGTTTAACGGTACTATTGACGATAAGATAACAAACGAAAGCGACCTGTGGGAAATTGCAAAGGACAGCAATTATGTTCACCCAACACAGAAACCCGTTGCCCTGTGTGCAAGGGCTTTGAAGAACCACATGGATGATGAAAATGTTGTAGACCTATTCGGCGGTAGCGGCTCAACACTTATCGCTTGTGAACAGTTAGACCGCACTTGCTACATGATGGAACTTGATCCAAAGTATTGCGATGTCATTATCAAACGATGGGAAAAATTCACTGGCGAAAAGGCGGTGCTTCTGCATGACGATTGAAGAAGCACAGTCGATTATCGCAAAGACGAACAGCCCGTACTTGAAGCGGGACATTGAGAAGTTTATCAAACGCCAGCAGAGAAAGGAGGGCGCGTATGGCAAGGCCAAGAAAGGAAATAGATCAGAAGCAGTTCGAGAACCTCTGCGGCCTGCAATGCACGCTTGAGGAAATCTGCGGTTGGTTTGGTGTGACTGATAAAACACTGGATAGTTGGTGTAAACGCACCTATCATGCCAGTTTTTCCGAGGTATTTAAACAAAAGCGCGGAGCGGGGAAAATTTCACTGCGACGTAGCCAGTGGCGGCTTGCGGAAAAGAACGCAAGCATGGCTATCTGGCTTGGAAAGCAATACTTAGGGCAGCGTGACGAGCCAGAAGAATCGATTGACGTGGAGGATACGGACGCTTATCTGAAAGAAGCGGGTATCGAATGAAAAGTTCGACAATCCACCCGGCGTTCGGGGATAAACATAAGGAATATATCCGGAATGCAACGCGCTGCATTATTTCTGTTGCGGAAGGTGCTGTTCGAGCGGGAAAAACCATCGACAATATAGCCGCCTTTGCAACGATGATAAACAAAGGTACGCCTGATAGAATCCATTTGGCAACCGGCTCCACAGCGGCGAACGCTAAGCTGAACATTGGAGACGCGAACGGATTCGGGCTTGAATATCTATTTCGCGGGCGGTGCAGATGGACGAAGTATAAGGGAAACGAGGCTCTTGTAATTAAATCCTGTGGGCGGGATTATGTAGTTATTTTTGCGGGCGGGGCGAAAGCGGACAGCTTTAAAAAGATACGCGGCAACTCATACGGAATGTGGATTGCAACCGAGATCAACCTTCACCATGAGGATACGATCAAGGAGGCATTCAATCGACAGCTTGCCGCAAAACTTCGACGTGTTTTTTGGGATTTAAACCCTTCGTCGCCTGGACACTGGATTTACCAGAATTACATAGACCGATTCCCGGAGCAATTTGGAGCGCGGTATAATTACCGGCACTTTACTATCCGGGACAACGCAACGATTACAGCCCAAAGGCTTGCGGAAATCGAAAGCCAGTATGATATAAAAAGCATCTGGTATCGACGGGATATCCTCGGTGAGCGCTGCATTGCGGAAGGGCTTGTGTATCCGATGTTTGATCGGGCCAGAAACGTCACGAGTGAGCGGGGCGGGCCGGGGCGGTACTGGATCTCATCGGACTACGGCACACAGAACCCTACCGTTTTTGCATTGTGGCGGGAATATGGCGGCAAGGCCGTCATGGAGAAAGAATATTACCACAGCGGGCGCGAGAGCGGGCGGCAGAAGACTGACGAAGAATATTATCAGGATTTAGAGGCATTCGCGGACGGATACCGCATTGAGCGTGTCGTGCTCGACCCATCGGCAGCGTCCTTTGCCGAGTGCATCCGGCGGCACGGAAAGTTTTCTGTATGGAAAGCAAACAACGCCGTGCTGGACGGCATTCGCTTCACGGGGGCCTGCATCAAAAGCGGCATAATCAAATTCCATGAGAGTTGCAAAAACGCATTTCGGGAATTTGGCCTTTATAGCTGGGACAAAGACGCAGGCGAAGACCGCGTGATAAAAGAAAACGACCATTGCATGGACGCGATTCGCTATTTCTGTATGACCGTTTTGAGGAGAGAAATCAAGAAATGAACCTTTTGACAAACATTCGAGGGTGGTTCCGGAATATGCTTTTCCCGCAGGCGGTAGCCGAGCGGGAATTCGGCGTATCTCCGGCAGTTAGCCCGAAGATGGAGCAGAATATAAGCCTCTGGTACGCGATGCTTATCGGGAATCCGCCCTGGCAGACGTGCGATGTCATTGCTGTCGGGCTTCCGGCGGCGATCTGCCGGGAGATCGCGCGACCGACGCTGGCCGAGCTGACGGCTAACATCACCGGCAGCGCCCGTGCGGATTATCTGAAAGACTGCTTTGAGCGGGCGGAAGAGAATTTTCACAGCGCCTTAGAACTGGGGCTTGCGCTCGGCGGCGTGGCATTTAAGCCGTATATCTACGGAGAGCAGCTGCTGGTCGACGTGACCGGCGCGGCGGCGTTCCAGCCGACGAAATTTGATCCTGCCGGGCGCTGCATCGGCGGCGTCTTCCGGGATAAGCCCGCGAAGGTGGGCGGGAAATATTATATCCGCCTCGAATCGCACGAGCTGGACGGCACGACATACACGATCCGCAATAAAGCGTATTACAGCGACGCCTCCGGCACGGTCGGCGCGGAAGCACCCCTGAATGCCGTCCCGGAATGGGCGGACATTCAGCCGGAGATCGCGATTCAGGATATGAGCGGGCCGCTCTTCGCGTACTTCCGCCCGCCTGCGTCCAACACTGCGGACGCAAACAGCCCATGCGGAATGTCCGTATACGGAGACGCAGCGACTGTGCAGCTGATCAAGCAGGCCGATGAGCAGTGGGAGCGCCTGCACTGGGAATATCGCTCCAGCGAGCGCAAAGTCCTGATGGATGGCACGAGCTCGACTGCGGATATGTTCAACAAGCGTATGTTTGAACTAGGACCGTTCTCCCCTAGCGGCGAATTCTTTCAGTACATCGAGCCGCAGATCCGCGACGAAGCAATCTACCGAGGTTTCCAGAATACGCTTCGCCGTATCGAGTTCAACGTCGGATTGGCTTATGGAGATATTTCCGATCCGCAGACCATCGAGAAGACGGCGACGGAGATCCGCAACAGTAAGCAGCGCAAATATGTGCTGATCGACAGCATTCAAACGGCGCTTGAACATACGTTTGACAGTCTGCTCTACGCGCTCGATACATACGCGACGCTCTACAACCTTGCGCCTGCCGGGACGTACAGCGCTGATTACAGCTGGGGCGATTCCATCCTGGACGACGCTGAGAAGAAGGAACAAGAGCGGGCAAACGACCGGCTTGACCTCGCTGATGGAATTCTGAACCACTGGGAATACCGCGCAAAATGGTACGGCGAGGACGAAGCGACTGCAAAGGCAATGCTGCCGAGGGCGCAGGACATGACAGATGCAAACGCCCTGGCTGAGGTCGAATGAGAAAGGTCAAGTATCCGTTCAGTCCGGAGCTGCTCGACGCTCTCCCGGAAGAACTCGCGGAGCTGTTCCGTGCGCTGGAAGATACGCTGCTGGATGAAGTCTGTTCCCGGCTTAAAATTGCCGATCAGCTCAACGAAGTAACGGTTCAGGATATCCGGGCGCTGCGGTTACACGGAATCGACCTCAAGAAAATCAGAAAGGAGATCCAGAAGACGGCGGATATCAGCGAGGAAAAGCTGAACAAGCTGCTGGACGACGTTGTAGAGCGCAATCAGCGCTATTACAACGGCCTTATCACGCTGGCCGATGTGACAAAGCCTGACCGGCTGGTAGACGCCTCCGATATCGACGCGATCCGCAGGCAGACGCTCGGAGAATTCCGAAATCTGACGCAATCTTTGGGGTTTTTAGTGGACAATGGCCAGAGAATGCTTCCGCCTGCGCAAGCATATCAGTGGGCCCTAAATTCGTCAACGCTGCAAATTCAGAGCGGGGCGATCAGCTATAATCAGGCGATTTCCAACGCCGTCAAGCAGCTGGCAGAGAGCGGAATCAAAGTCGTAGACTATGAGAGCGGGCACACAGATCAAATCGACGTGGCCGCCCGCCGGGCCGTTATGACGGGCGTGGCGCAAATCTGCGACAAGTATTCCGACCAGTCGGCGGAATATCTGGATACCCGGTATTTTGAGATCACAGCCCACTCCGGCGCACGAGACAAGCCCGGCCCGTCCCCGTGGTCGAGCCACAAGGATTGGCAAGGGAAAATTTATTATAAAAGCGAAAACGGAGAGCCTGACCCGCTTGGGCAGTACAAGGATCTCGTGGAGACGACCGGCTACGGCTATGTAGACGGCCTGACCGGAGCAAATTGCCGCCACTACAAACACGCATTTCTCCCCGGCATTATGGAGCCTACCTATTCCGAAGAGCAGCTAGAGCACATCGACGACGGCCTCGGCTGTGAGTTCGACGGGAAGAAATATACTGCATATGAAGCAACCCAGATGCAGCGCAGGCTTGAGCGGGAAATCATAAAGCAAAAAAAGCTGAAAAAAGCCTACAAAGCATCAGGCCAAAAGGATAAGGAGACTGCCGCAACAGCCAAGCTGCGCCGCCTGAACACGAAATACCATGATTTTAGCAAGGCCGCAGGGCTGCCAGAGCAGCCGGAGAGAATGAAGGTGTTATATGATTGACGAAAAACTGAAAGCCGCCATTGAGCGGGCGCTTGCCGCCGGGTTCCGCGTTCAGCTGAAGCGCATGAAGGACGGAACAGTCAAGGCGCAGATCATCAAGGCGGAAGAGCTGAAAAAGTAATACAGATACCGCAGCACAATCGAGTGCGCGGAATGGCACGATGAGCCAACTACTGAGATTTTCTTAGTGGTTGGCTCTTTTTGTTTCGGTAAAAACCGCATGAGCGGGGTTTATACAAAAAATTGGCTATCTGCAAGCCTAAAAGTGCAGGCGGGAGGTCATGGCGACGACCTAAAAAGCCTATCCCGTAAGGAGAAACCATGAAAAAAGAAGAATTGCTGAGCATTGGCCTGACAGAGGAGCAGGCAGACAAAGTTTTTGCCATGAACGGCAAGGACATTGAGAAGCACAAAAAGGCCGCAGAGGACGCAAAGGCGGACAAAGCGGCCGTGGAAAAGCAGCTGGCCGACCGCAACAAGGACATCGAAGACCTGCGGAAGTCCAGCGGGGACACTGAGAGCGTCCGCAAGCAGCTCGAAGACCTTCAGGGCCGGTACACCAAGGAAACCGAAGAGTACAAAGCGCAACTGGCAAGCCGGGACTACGCCGACGCCATGAACCGCGCGATTACGGCCAAGGGCGTCAAGTTCTCTTCCAAAGCCGCCGAGAAAGCTTACCTTGCAGACCTCAAGGGGAAACACCTTGAACTGAAAGACGGCGAGCTGACCGGCTTCGACGAGTGGCACAAGGCTCAGCTCGAAGCAGATCCGACTGCGTTTCAGGCAGATAAACCCACGCCCACATTCGTCAAGCCCGTCGGCCAGGGCGGCGCACCGGCGGCAAAGAGCAAGGGCGCAATGTACGCGCAGCAGTTCAACGCGCAGTTTGCGCAGACACCAAACAAGGAGTGATTTGAAAAATGTCTATCGTTGTAAACACAAAAGCGGAAGTCAGACCGAACTTCCTAGAAAGCGAAGTCGGCCTCGTCCTGAAAACCCGTGAAATCCCTGCGTCGATGGGCGTGCAGGACGGCAAGTACAAGATCGTAAAGGCCGGTACGCCGTTCCCGTCCGACAATTCGAACGCCGTCGGCCTCGTATTTGAGGACATCGACGTGACGGACGGCAATATGCCCGGCTCCGTGATGGTCGCGGGCCGTGTGCTGGCAGACCGCCTGTCGCTGGCTACCGCAGCCAAGACCGCGCTTTCCGGCAAGGGCTTCACGTTCGTTGACGCGCCGGAGATCACGCGCGGCTACACCGTGACCTACGACAAAAACGACGGCACCGGCACGCCGCCCGTCGACGAGAACGTCTATACGGAGGGTTCCTATGCCGACGTATCGACCGAATACCCGCTGACCAAGAGCGGCAACACCCAGACCGGCTGGAGCACGTCTAAGGGCGGCGAAGCTGTTTCCAAGGTCGAAATGACCGGCAATGTGACCCTGTACCCAGTTTGGACTACGGCCTAAAGAAGGAGGAAAAACACCATGCCTGACATTCTTGAACTGATTTCCGACGCTGACCGTCTGGATTTCTCGCAGAACATTTCCGTCGCGCGCCCGGCCTACCTCGGAGACCGGCTGTTCCCGGATCAGAAAACCGAAAGCCTCAAGGCCGAGTACCTGCGCCTCGCAAACGGCGCACAGATCCCCACGATGGCGACCGTCCACGCCTTTGACACCGAGGCCGAGATCGCCACGCGCCCCGCGCTCGAAAAGACAGAGGTTGAGAAGCTGTTTATCAAGCGCAAGATCAACCAGTCCGAGCGGGTGCAGCTGCTCAACGAAAACGGCGTATATGCCGACAACGCAATCGTGAGCTATGTCTTCGACGATATGCGCCTGATGGCCGATGCGGTCAAGGTCAGAACCGAAGTTGCAAAGATGGAAGTCATCGCGACCGGCAAGATGACCATCAAGGAAAACAATCTCAACATGACCGTCGATTACGGCGTTCCGTCCGCAAACACCGGCTTCAAGATCGACTTCGGCGCAGATGCTGATATCGTCGGCCAGCTTCAGGCCATCGCGGATCAGGCGGCGGCCTCCGGCCACGCCCTGAGCGAAATGGTCGTCGGTACGAAGATCCTGCGCAAACTCGCGTCCAACAAGGGCATTCAGACCCTCGTATACGGTACGGTCGGCGCTGGTACATACGTCACCACCGAGAAGCTGCGCAGCCTCTTTACCGAGCTGTTCGGATTCGGCCAGATCACGACCAACGACCAACGCTATAAGGCGCAGGCTGCAAATGGCGCGGAAAAGACGTACCGCTTCTTCCCGGAGGACAAGGTTGCATTCCTGTCCAATGGTACGGCCAATTCCTTCGGCGTTGGCCTGTGGGGCGTGACGCCGGAAGAAAAGGGCTATGGCCCGTACACCGACAAGAGTGCACAGCAGTATATCACCATTACCCAGTGGGAAACGCCAGACCCGAAGACCACCTGGACGAAGGCAAGCGGCTTGTTTATCCCGGTCGTGCCCGATCCTTACGGCCTGTTCATCGGCGCGGACGTAAGCAAGTAAATTCAAGCCTCCGCGCCTGCATGACGGGTGCGGAGGCTGACCGGAAGGAGGGCGCAGCATGGTCTACGCCGATTACGAGTTTTATGCGACCGTGTACCGCGGGACAGCGCTGGATGAGGAGCAGTTCTGCGGCCTCGCCCGCAAAGCGTCGGCTTATGTCGATTACATCACCATGAGCCGCGCGCGCTCCGCTGCCGGGGATAAACTCGAAGCCGTCCAGAACTGCGTCTGTGCGCTGGCCGAGCTGGAGCGGGACGCTGGGAAGCTGGACAGCCTCATCTACACGGCCGACCGGCCCGTATCAAGCGAGACGGTAGGCGGCTGGTCGCGAAGCTTTGGTTCACGAAATCTGTCCCAGGCAGATATGCAGCGGACAGAGACGCGCCGCCGTGAGATCGTGCTGGCGTACCTCGGGCCGACCGGATTACTCAAAGCAAGGGGGTATGGGCCGTGTCCATGTTCCCCCACACCGTAACCATCTACAACGTCTCGCAGGAGACAGACCCGGCGACATTCAAGGACGTGGAGAAAACCTACATCACCGTCCTGCGCGGCGTTCTGCTGGAAGCCTCCAAGGCGGCCAACGTCCGCCAGAGCGGGCTTGAGGGCGCGGATGCGGTGAATCTTTACATCCCGTTCTCTACGCCCGCCGTAGACGGAGTGACAAACACAGAAAAGCGATACGTCGGCCCGCAGGAATTCTGGCGGGCAGCCGATAAAAGCGGAATCTGGACGCTCTCCACGGACGGCAACGGCGGAACGACATTTTTTATCAAGGGTGAAGTCGTGGAGCCGGACAAAACCGAGCAGATGCTTGAAATGCTCTATGACGACGTTTACAAGGTCACAAAGGTCGATATGAAGGACTTCGGAAGCCAGGACATGAGACACTTCGAAGTCGGAGGGGCCTAATATGCTGAAATTCAGCGTAAAGGCAGACGGCTTTGATGAATTGCATGAGGCAATCGCACAGGCGTGTACCAAAGCGGAGCATATTGTCGCACTTCAGGCAAGAAAGGACACAGCCCCGTATGTGCCATTCTTGACCGGTTCCCTCGACCGCAGAACACAGGTGGAAGGGAATGCGATTATCTATCCCGGCCCATACGCAAGATTCCTGTATTACGGAAAAGTCATGGTTGACCCGGAGACGGGCAGCACATACGCGAAGAAAGGGATGACAAAGGTGCTGACCGATAAGAATCTTGAGTTCAATAAGGCTGGACACAATCAAGCTCAATCATACTGGTTTGAAGCATCGAAAGCCGAAAACCTTGAAAAATGGATTCGTATAGCAGATAAGGCGGTGAAGAATGAACTCTGACAAGAAGAAGCTTGTATCAATAGCAGAAGAAGATGACATTTCAAGGAAGATGATGGTATGGGCTAACTCTTTTACTGGTGAGGACATACCAGCCGCGATGATCAACTATGAGTTCTTACCCGCTGATTCGGCGGGCATGAAACTATCTGTAATTCCGGGGACGTATATCACACGGGGGCCATACATTCTGGGCGGATATGAGGCTGCATATCGATTCGCAATGGTGGCACGGATTATTCCCGGAAATAGCAATGACAAGCGCTTACGAGTCGATGCAATGCTGAATCGCTTCGGTGAGTGGGCAACAAAAAATCATCCGTCTTTAGGCGATGGGATACGAGTGCGAAAGATGGAAATATCAGCACGCGCGACAATGCTTACGCCATATGAAGACGGTTCCGAAGATCATCATATTTTGATGAAAATGACATATGAGGTGATTTAACTATGGCAGATATGACCTTTAACACCACTGCTGGCCAGACCATTGACCGCGAATTGCTGATCGCATACCTGAATACCGGCGAGGCGTCTACGCCCGTCTGGTCTCCGTTCGGCAAGCGCGTCACGGATTCCAGCATGGAGTACGACTGGCAGGAGGATTCCAGCAAGGATATCCTCGGCACAACGAGAACCACCATGAAGAAGCCCATCATTACGCAAAGCTTCGACCCGTGCGAGCTGGATGCGGGCGACGCAGCGCTTGTGAAGCTGTGGAATCTGGCCGTCAAGGATCAGGATGCGGCGGCGCTGGCGAATCAAGATGTGCTTATCGTCCATCATTACGCCGGCACAGCCAAGACGGCAGTCTTCGCGGAGCGCTACGACGGCACGATGGTCAAGCCCGCAAGCCTCGGCGGCGAGGGCGGCGGTTTTGTTGGTATGCCGTTCGACGTGACGCTCGGCGGCAACCGCACGACCGGAACGGCGGCGGTTGGCTCCAACGGAGCGATTACCTTCACGCCAGACGCAGCGTAAGGAGGAATCGCAATGCCTGAAATCAAATTTGAAACCGGTATCGTATCGTTCAAGCTGAACGACGCGGCGGAAGTCTCCTTCAACCCGACCGACAGCGCATTTGTCGAACAGATCTTCAACACCTTTGACGAGCTGGACAGGAAGCAGGAGGCGTATAAGGCCGAAGTCGACCACTGCGCGGACAAGAAGGAGATTTTCGCCATTGCCCGCCGCCGCGACGCGGAAATGCGGGACATGATCGACGGTCTGTTTGCCAAGCCTGTCTGCGCAGACCTGTTCGGCACTATGAACGTCTACGCGCTGGCCGACGGCCTGCCAGTATGGTGCAACCTCATGCTGGCCGTGATCGATCAGATCGACACGAGCTTCGCGGCAGAGCAGAAGAAGACCAACCCGAGGATTGCGAAATACACAGCAAAATGGAAAAAGTGATCTGGGCGCTGCCGACCGCGGTCGACGTGAACGGCGCAACGTATCCGATCCAATCTGATTACCGCGCAATCCTCGATATCCTCGTAGCCCTGACAGACAGGGAACTGGACGAGCGGGATAAGGCGGAAGCGACGCTGACCATCTTCTATCCCGACTTCGAAGAAATGCCCGTCAGCGACTATCAGGAAGCCCTGAACCAGTGCTTCCGCTTCATCGACAACGGGCAGGAGAATCGAGAGAAGAGAAAGCAGCCAGAGATCATGTCATGGGCGCAGGACTTTGATCTCTATATTGCGCCTATCAACCGAATCGCGGGCTGCGAGGTCAGGGCGCTGGAATACCTGCATTGGTATTCGTTTCTATCGTACTATCAAGAAATCGGAGATTGCCTGTATGCACAGGTGGTTTCTATCCGCGATAAAAAGGCCAGAGGGAAGAGCCTCGACAAACAGGAGAGGGATTTCTACCGGCGCAACCGGGATATCGTCGATCTGAAGACAACATACTCGGAGGCCGAAGCCGACCTGCTTGCCGTATGGGGAGTCGGGACAAAAAACAGCCGCCCCGGTTAAGGGGCGGCAGCAGGAAAAACTTATTTTTTATACTCGAAAACGATTTCGCTACCCCAGAAGCTTGGAGAGAATCGAATCTCGATCTCACTCCAATCCTGCGGCGCTTCATATCCGACGACACCTTTCATTTTCTTCCCGGCGGCAATCGTGCCGTCAAGCTGCGGCTCGTCGGAACTCATCATGGCGGTGAGGCTAAGGCTGGTTGTATAGCCATCAATGTAGCTTTCGAATGAAAGCATGGTGCTGGACGCAATATCGCGGGATGAATTGTTTTCGATCTCGAATTCGCACAGAACAAAGACCTTTCCATCATCCGGCGAGACGTAATTTTGGCCGGAATTCTCGGTAACACTGAGCAACGTGACCGCCACGCCGTCTAGAACGACCTGATCCCCAACGTCAAATGTTTCGAGGCTGGAATCAGTCTGCTGTTGTGGTTGCTGCGAAGAAGAACTTGATTCCCCAACCTTTTCGGGCTTGGAAGACGATCCGCAGGAAGCAAAGGCCGCGCCAATAAAGACGAAAAGACAGAGGAATACGATTAAAGCCGTCAGGCAGCCGCTGGGGCGTTTCGCCTGCTTTTTGGGTTTTAGCCCGCCAACAACGTCAACGCGGTTCGAGGCGTTAATCTTGATGGTAAAAAACGCATTCTGTTGCCCTTCGGCAATGGTAAAGGATATGGTTTTATCCAGACGGCGATACCGGTAAAAAGAAAGTTCGTGCTGGCCCGGAGCGGCCACGGCTCGAAGTTCTTCACCGTTTTTCAGCGTGCCGACATCACAGCCATCCAATGCAACGCCGACGGTCAGGCCAGAACCGTAAAAAGAATTGTCCCGGCTGATTTGGATAATGCAATCACTCATATTTCTTCCCTCCTTACTTGGAAGATAACACAAATAATAACAAAAATCAACCGAAAAGGTGGTGAAAATATGGCAGATGGGAAAATTGTGGTCACCGTCGACGCGGACGCAAAAAAGGCGCAGAAGGAGCTGGATACGCTGTCTGCGAAAATCGACAAGATGGAAGCGAAGCTGAACGAGGACACCGGAACGCAGAGCGGGCTTAAAAAGGAGCTGGACGCTGCGCTTCAGTCCGCAAAGCAGACGGAAGACGCGCTGAAATCGCTCCGCTCGGAGGCTGACCGCCTAAAGGGCATCACGTCCGGAAACACTTCGGCTAATCCAGCTGAGTACATAGACGCTTATTCTCGACAGGCGGAGGTTGCTGCGCAGATCAAAGAGCAGGAACAGCTGCTGGTGCAGCAAAACAAAACGGCGGAAAAGCTCGGGAGTCAATATGCAAAGATCACCGACAAGGTGATAACCCAGACCGATGCGCTTGACGCTGCAAAGACCAAAGCCGGTGAGCTGGTGCAGCAGATCACGAACGCCAGCGGAGCCTCGGCTAAAATGGCGGAGGTATCGGCGAGCGTCGAAAAGAGCATGAACAAATTCGGAAGAAGATTAAGCGGGGTACTAAGGAGCGCGCTGATCTTTACCGTCCTGTCCCGCGGCCTTTCGCAGCTGCGTAGCTGGCTCGGCGAGACAATCATGCAAAACGAAGCCGCCCGCACATCTATTGCGCGACTGAAAGCCGCCCTTTTGACACTCGCGCAGCCGATTCTTCAAGTCGTGATCCCCGTTTTTGTGAAGCTTGTGGACATTCTGGCGCAGGTTGTTACAGCTATCGCAAAGTTCTTCGGCATGCTGTCCGGCAAGAGCTGGGGCGCGCAGGTCGCAGCGGCAAAAGGGCTGAATGCGGAAAAAGAAGCCCTTGAAGGGGTGGGCGCTGCCGCAGAAGACGCAAGCAAAAGCATGGCGGGCTTTGATGAAATCAACCAGATCACCAGTAATCAGGCGTCCGGCGGCGGCGGGACGAGCGGAGCAGGCGCTTCGAGCGGGATCACGCCGGATTTCTCCAATCTGGATCTTGCCGAAGACAAACTGAACGACATTCTTGGCATTGTCGGGGCAATCGCCGCAGGGCTCCTTGCGTGGAAGATCGCCAGTATGTTTACCGACGACCTCGGCAAGATCGGCGGCATCGCGCTCGCTGCGGCTGGCGCGTTCGCGCTCGTCTATTTCTGGCTGGACGCATGGAACAACGGAATCGACATGACAAACTTCCTCGGTATGCTCGGCGGTCTTGCGGCGCTTGCGGGTGGACTCGCCCTTGCGTTTGGGCCGACCGCTGCGGCAATCGCTCTCGTGGTAGGTGGCCTTGCGATGTTAGTCGTCGGGATCAAAGATGTGATCGAAAACGGCTTTACGCTGGAAAACACACTGACAATCATCGCCGGACTGCTTGCCGCCGGTATCGGGATCAGCATCCTGACGGGCAGCTGGATTCCGCTGCTGATCGCCGCAATTGCATCGATCCTTGTTGCACTTGTCTCTTTTACAGGGCACGGCGAGGAGCTGATCAACGGACTGAAAGATGTTGTGTCCGGATTCGGAAAGTTTTTCAAGGGCATCTTTACCGGCGACATGAATCTTGCGTTAGAGGGTGCAAAGCAGATATGGAGCGGGCTGAAGCAGACGTGGAACGCCGTCGTAAATTCCATCAGGGACGCATGGAGCGCGTTTGTCGATTGGTTAAAGCAAAAAAATCCGGCACTCGCCGCAATATTTGAGACAATTGGGAAAAAGTTTTCCGATCAGTACGAGGCGTGGAAAAAAATCCTGAAAGGCCTGATCACCTTCCTGACCGGCGTGTTCACCGGAGATTGGAAGAAAGCGTGGAACGGCGTTCTTGATATCCTGAAGGGTATCTGGAATCTTGTTATTGGAACAATTGAGGGCGGAATTAACTTCATCATCGACGGCATCAACCTACTGCTTTCGGCGCTGAATAAAATTCATTTCGAGATTCCGGATGGTGTACCGCTGGTTGGCGGGAAAACCATTGGAATCAACATTCCGCCAGTGTCGCGCGTCCAGCTCCCTCGTCTCGCCTCCGGCGCGGTCATCCCGCCGAACCGGGAATTCATGGCCGTCCTCGGCGACCAGAAGAGCGGGACGAACATCGAGACGCCGCTTTCCACAATGGTGCAGGCATTCAAGCAGGCCATGAACGAGACCGGCGTAGCGGGAAGCAGACAAATGACGGTTATCTTCCAGCTTGACCGGCGTGAGCTTGGCCGCACGATCTATCAGCTGAACAACGAAGAGACGCAGCGCGTCGGCGTGAAGCTTGCGGGGGTGAAGACATGAGAAGCGCACTGAGCCTTGACGGCAAGGCGTATTTCAATCTTCACGTCGTGAGCTGCAAGCGGTCGTTCTCCGTCCTAGACGGCGACAACGCCGGGCGCGTTATGACCGGCGCGATGACCCGCGATATTATCGGCACGTATTACAACTACAGACTTGAAATTGATCCCGTATTGTCAGACCCAGAGGAATACGATGATTTTTATGAGAGCATTTCTGCCCCGGTCGACAGCCACGTGCTGACTGTCCCATATGCGCAGGGGACTACGACCTTTGACGCCTATGTAGCAAACGGCGACGATGAGCTCGCCGGGAGCTACGACGGGCGCAATGATTGGGGCAATCTGACGATCAATTTTGTCGCCATGAAGCCCAAGAGGACGCCGGTATGAGTGTACGCGTGATCTATGAGGACGTAGCGGTAGGCGCAGCAGCGGCGGCAAGCGTTGCAAGCACCGCTGCGCAGCCCTTCTCCGACCTTCCGGAACTGCCGTATGGCACAGAGTCGGTGATCGTCGCAACAAACGAGCTGAACCAGTGGGTGCTGGACGGCTCCCGCCCGATCCTCACGACCGAGCGGGCGGCCTTCTGGTCTGCCGAGCCGAGCAAAGCGGACTGCACCTTCGACGCAAACCCGACGCTGACCATCACGCTGGACGGCACGTTCGCAAGCTCTGGCATTTACCTCTATTTTGACGGTGGCACCGGCGACTATTGCAGCGCCCTGACCATGACGTGGTACAACGGCGAGACAACCGTCGCATCGCAGGACTTCACGCCGGACGGCCAGAAGTATTTCTGCGCAAAGCCTGTCTCCGGATACAACAAACTCGTGATCGAGCTGAAAAAGACGAGCCTGCCGTACCGGTACGCGAAACTCAGACAGATCTTCTTCGGCATCGTCCGGGAATTCGAGCGGGAGGACCTGCGCAGCGTCAGCGTCACCGAGGGCGTCAGCGTGATTTCTGACGACGTGGAGATCAACACACTGGATTTCACGCTCGACAACTCGGATGATATAAACTTTATTTTTCAGGAGAAGCAGCCCGTAAGCGCCTACGACGGCGCAAAGCTGATCGGCGTCTTTTACATCAAGAGCTCGTCCCGGTCGAGCGACCGGCTCTATGACATTTCTTGTCAGGATGCGCTCGGCATTCTGGACGACGAACCGTTTTCTGCCTCGATCTACAACGAGAAAAACGCGAAAGAACTGATAAGCTCGATCCTTGGCAGCCACTTCACGCTGGATTTCGACGCGACGCTGGAGGACGAGACTGTAACCGGCTATATACCGGACTGTACCAAGCGCGAGGCCTTGCAGCAGATCGTCTTTGCCCTCCGCGCGACCATCGACACAAGCGCGTCACGCGGCGTGCGCGTCAGGAGGCTCACGACGGCCCAACCTGCCGAGATCCCGCTTGACCGGACATATACCGGCGGTAGCGTGGAAACGGCGGCAGTGGTCACGGAGATCCGCGTGACGGCACACAGCTATTCGACGTCCGGAAGCGGAGAGAGCGTGGAGGTCGGCGGTACGACCTACTATCACACGACGTCGGTCACGTCCAAGACCAATCCGAACGCCACCACGCAGACCAAGCCGAACGTCATTGAGGTGCGCGATGCGACGTTGGTAAACAGCGAAAACGTAGCCGCCATTGCGCAGCACATTTATGATTACTATATGCGTCGCCAGACACACAGCGTCCGCATCGTCATGGACAAAGAGGCCCCCGGCGATTATGTGCGGACGACAACGCCGTGGGGCACGAAGATCACCGGAACGATCACCAGTATGGACATTCGCCTCAGCGGAATCGCGGCGGCAGAATGCAAGATTATCGGCACATAGAACGGAGGTGCGGCATTTGGTACAGGGAGATTCGTATAACCTTAGTGTTACCATCAAGAATAAAGGGGAGCCTCTGGACGTTGCAAGCGTTGAAAAGGTAGAAATTTCTCTGCTTTATCTGCAAAAGAGCTATCCGGGAGAGATCGGATACGAGGACGGAAAGTTTCTGTTCCCCCTCACCCAGCAGGAGACCTTTCGGCTCCCGAAACTCTGCCAGATGCAGGTGCGCGTGAAATTCAAGAGCGGTGACGTGATTGGCTCGGAGATCAAGCAGATCGACGTTGCGCACGCGCTATCAAAGGCGGTGTTGTGATGGGCGGCATTGAATTTGAACTCAAGAACCGCGATCCGGTCGACGTTTCCTTTAACGTTTCCGTGCGTGCCGGCGGCGGCTCTGGCGGCGGAGGCATTGCATCGGCGCAGATCGATGAGATCCGCGTGCTGACAAAATCGGACTATGACGCGCTGGACAAAAAGGACGCGCGGACACTGTATCTGTTGGAGGGATAACATGCTGGCAGTTGGAATCAAACGCATTCTGGAGCTGTTCATCGGCTCCATGGGCATCAAATCCGCCCGCTTGGGCACAGAAACCATCTACGAAAGGCCTGGCGGCTTTTTGTACATCGAACTCACAAGCGAAGAAAGGGGATAAATCCAGATGGCAAGTTTTTTCAATCTGACACTTGATACGCTGGCACCTGCCGGCCTATCGCTGATCCTGAACGACGGCGCGCAGTACGCGACCAGCGCGACCGTCACCGCGAAGATCTCAGTCACCGACGCCGCGACGACCGGCTACCAGATGAAGATCTGGGGCACAAAGGCGGCGGCAAAGGAAGCAGATGCGTCGTGGGAGACGTTCGCCGCAACAAAATCCATTACGCTCCCGGACGGCGACGGCCTGAAGACGATCTATGTAAAGGTACGCGACGACGTCGGCAACGAATCGACTGCGGCCAGCGACTCCATCACGCTCAACACCTCGATCCCCGCCGTGACCATCACTGGCCCCGACAAGAGCCGCATTTCCAAGGTAACGGGCTACGACGCAGCTGCATTCTCCTTCGTCTGCGACGTGGACTTCGAGGAATACACCGTCCGCGTCGTCCCGGCGACGAGCAGCCTGCACACGGCGGGCACGCAGATCCCGGCGACGGGCGGCTCCACGAACGTCAGCGGCACGGCAGGCGGCTACAAGAAGAACACCGCTATCAACGTCACCGTCAAGGGCGCAGACCTCGAATCGGCGTCTTCCGGCGACGGCGTGAAGATCGTGAAGGTCTTCGTCAAGAACGCCGCCGGGACGTGGAGCGCAGCCTAATGGCCGCGCCGGAGTTGACCTTCTCCATCACCGGAAACAAGATATCGGCAGTCTCGGGATTCGACTCGATCACCGTCACATTCTCGTCGGACATCGCCTATACGGCTTTTGAGTGCCGCGCGACGAAGTCCGGCGAGGATTGGGGCCGCGGGAAGGGCGCTTTGATCGCGTCCTTCTCACAGACCCCGGCGGGTACGAAGCGCACCTTTGAGGTCTACGACGATTTTCTGATGTCCGGAGACGGAGAATACCGCATTTCGTTGTTCGCGCAGAGCGCGGACGGCAGCTGGAACGACAATTACGGATTTATCCCGCTTGGTCAGCCGCAGCCGCTGAAAACGGCAGACGGCGAGGATTTTCTGTGCATGAAGGAGTGATCACATGGCGTACAACAGCCAGTACACCGGCGCGCAGATCGACGAGGCTATCGCCGACGTGCGCAGCAACAAAGACGCGTGGAACGGAAAGCAAGATGTGATCCTCGCCTCCGGTGCGGCCGTCGGGGACATGATCAAGGTCAAGACGGTGGACGCCAGAGGGAAGCCGACGGCGTGGGCGGTGGCCGCGGCGGGCACGGATTATCTAACGGAAGCGCCCGTGACGAGCGTGAACGGGAAAACCGGAGCTGTCAAGGTTCGCGAAGTGCCGTCTGTCACCGCCGCTGATAATGGAAAATTTCTGCGGGTTGTTTCCGGTGCGTGGGCGGCGGTAGAGATCGCAAACGCGAATGGAGGGAGCTTCTGATGGCTGAATATTTGACAAACACAACCGACCTAACAAAGGTTGCGTCAGCTATCCGGGAGAAAGGCAACACATCTGACCCGCTGGTCTACCCGGACGGATTTGTGACAGCCATTCAGGCCATTCAGACTGGCACAGAACTGCAAATCATTGTAACTGTGAAATCTGGTGCGACCGTCACGGCGACGAACGGCTCCAAAACAATTACTGGAACATCTGACAGCGCCGGAGTTTGCACGCTTATCGTTCCGGAGATCGGCACATGGAGCGTATCCGCGACGCTGGACGGGAAAACATCTGACACAAAATCCGTATCTATCACGGACAGCTATGCGGTGTCGCTTAATTTTGTAGACCCGTTACTGAATAACAATACTTGGGAAACAATAAAAAATATATCCGACGCGGGACAAGGCGCGAACTATTGGAGCATCGGGGACAGAAAAGCTGTAACACTAGATGGAACGGTAAGGGCCCTGACGCTCTCTAATTACACAACGTATGCTTTCATTATCGGATTCAACCATAATGCGAGCGTTGAGGGCGCAAACCGCATCCATTTCCAACTTGCAAAAACCGCCCTATCCGGAGGTACGGACGTTGCGCTATGCGACAGCTATTACAGCAGTTACAACAATACCGGTGTCGGATTCGTCATGAATACCGGAAACTCAAACTTGGGCGGTTGGGCATCGTCAAATATGCGAACAGGAACTTGCGGTACAAGCCTATCAAGCTACTCTAGTACGATCATTGCGGCCATCCCGGCAGCGCTCAGAGCCGTGCTGAAATCCGTGACGAAGTACACGGACAACACCGGCGGCGGAAATCCATCGGCGAACAACGTAACAGCGACGACGGATTACTTTTTCCTCCTCTCCGAGCTTGAGGTTTTCGGGAGTATTTCGAGGGCAAACCCGAACGAGGCGAGCAAGCAAGCGCAGTACGCCTATTATTCCGCCGGGAACAGCAAAATCAAGTACAAGCACAACGGAACGGCGGCAGCCGCTATTTGGTGGCTCCGTTCTCCGTCTACGACCGCCTCCAACGTTTTCGTGGATGTGACCACCGGCGGGACAGTCGACATCAACATCGCGTACTATTCCCTCGGCTTCGCGCCCGGCTTTTGCGTATGAGAGAAAAGCGCATGGAGTATATCGTGTATAAACGGTTCCGCGGGAATGGCATTGATGGAGAATTTAATCTCCGGTACGGAACTGTGGTATCGGAGCTCGAAGGGTTCCTGTTTGCAGCGGACGGCAGGCGGATATGCGCTGTTTCCAGTGAAAACGGATGGGAGCATTTCAGGCAGAATACACCTGAGGGCGCGATGCGGCAGGAAATGCTTGAACGCCTCTATCGCTGGTATGAAAAAAACGGCTGCGGTGAAGACTTCACGGATGAAAAATGGCCGGGGCAGGAAAACGGCTACTGGAAAAATCGGTTGAGAACCGCAAGTACAGAGCGATTGGAGAAAATCTATCAAGAGAAATTTGGAGGGACGCCATGTATGCAGTAAAACAGGACGGCGCGTTTGCCGGGTATGCGGACAGTATTGTGCCCATCCGACTGCACGGCAACGGTTGTTATGTCCCGTGCAAGGAAGATCAGGCAGAAGGATTTTGCGCTAAGATGGCTGTGACTATTACAGATGAAGAAGGGACTGAGCATCAGGTGCTTTCGGACATGGTGTTTCATCTCGCAGACCATACGCTGAAAGGCACTGAGCCAGAAGGCAGTTATGATGAAATGGGCGCGGCATTGCCACTCACAGATGCAGAGAACGCGGCGAAAATTTTACTTGGGGAGGCGGAATAACATGAGCACCTACACCGAGCGGGCGCGGGCGCTGCGCCCCTATATCGTCAAAAGCGCAGCCAGTCTCACCGACGCCGACGCTAGTCTCGCACCAGAGCTTTTCACCCGCCTGACCGGCTCCGGCAGCCTCGTCAAAGTCGGCATGCGCATCAACTGGGGCGGCACCATCAAGCGCGCCGCCTCCGACCTCTGGGACACGGCCCAGAACACCCCGGACGCCGCCCCGGCCCTCTGGGAAGACATCGCCTACAAGCAGGGCTTCCGCATCATCCCCGAGACCATCACTGCCGGTCTCGCCTTTGCCAAGGGCGAAAAAGGCTGGTGGCAGACTGAATTGTACGAATCCCTGCTGGACGCCAACGTCTGGACCCCGTCCGTAAACCCGGACGGGTGGAAGAAGATCACGGAAGAAGGTACATAGCCATGGACACCAAGACTATCATCGTTACGCTCGTCACCGACCGCACGCAGGCGGACGTGGAGCGGGTGCGGGAGCTGGCGGCGAAGGGCTTTTCCGCCATGACGGCAGCCGAGCAGGCGGAATGGCTTGCGGGGATGAAGGGCGCGTACAACGCTTCCGATCTGAACCGCGTAGGAACGGCCCTGAACTATCTGGCGGCGCGCCTCAGCTCGATTTGCGGCAGGAGCATTGCATGGACGGCGAAAACCGATTGGGCCGTCACGGACATCCCAACGGCCTCACAGGCTGAGACGTACAGACGGCAGATACAGGATATCCGCGACGCGCTTGCGTATCCTGCCGGGACGCCGGACGCGCCGCAGCTGGCGCGCCTGACCTACACCGGCGCAAATGATATCGAGCGCATCCTGACGATCTGCGAGGAACTGATCGTCAACGTTGCAAAATCTTTTCGCCACACCGGCGCGGCGGAGTGCGCCGCAGGAGGATTACTCACATGAAAGATAGGCAGCCAACACAGGTTTTAGCCAACGGCGCGATCCGCTACGGCGTCTATAACGCCGACGGCACGCTCAACCACTACGAATACCTCAAGCGCGAGGATGCGCCTACCGTCGAGGGAACGCCCCTCAACAAGGCAAATCTCCTGTCCGACGCGACCGCCGCCAAGCTCTGGCCAAACGCCGCCACCCGCCCGGAAGACCCGACAGTCAACGACGCGCTTGGCAAGCTTTCGGAGGGTACGGCCAAAGTCGGCGACATCGCTATCACCGCCCGCACAGACCTCTCCGACGCATGGCTCCCGTGCGACGGGCGCACTGTATCACAGGAGCAGTATCCAAAACTGTTTTCTGTGCTCAGAAGCTCTGCCGCGCCGCTTCCGTGGGCGTTGAAGTCATCGAATATTCAACCTGGATTTGTGTGGTATCTGAATGGGGAATGGGTCGGCCTACACGACAGAAAGTTCTGGATATCGCCCGATTTGGGGACGTGGACGCAGCAGGCGGATATGCCGACCGGACTCTCGCTGGTATCGGATGTGCAGTATGCAAACGGCACTTATTACGCTGTTTTTTCCGGAGACTCCACAGAGGTAAACGGAGTGTACACAACGCGTAGTCTTGATGCGCCATTTACGCTATATGCAAGCGGCAGCCTGCCTGGAAGCGCTGGACTGAAGATGTTTATCACGCCGAATATTTTGTATATCTACCATGTAAATGCCGAATACGGAAATTATTACAATTACGAGGGAAAAAGCGTAAGCGCCAGCTACGTAAATCAAAAAACGAAAGAAATAGTAAGTATCTCAGATTTTATCAGCGGAATCGTATTTTACGCCGAAGAAAAGGACTGTTTTTACAAGCTGAACTGTAGCACCAGCGGCACACTGAAGACTTCAAAGGCAAAAACCCTGATCAATCCGACGTGGGAGGCAGTCAGCAGCGTAAACATCGAAGAATTAACTCCGTCCTTCAACCAGCCGTCGACGTACACCTATCACGCCCTAATGTCGGCTTACCACTGTGGCGCAAATATAATTGCTTTTTTTGCACTGGTGAAAGCTGCTTTCTCTGGTGCGGGAACCACGACGTATAGCGGATATATGGTATACAGGTATTCTGCGGACTACGGTGCAACGTGGGAAAACGGGAAAGTAGTTTCCTACAAAACTGATAGGGACTCGCTCGACAACTATATGAACGGCAAATACGAAAACGGGCTTTTGGTGCTTTCGGAAACCGCAAGCGAATCTGAAAGTGCTGATCGAGCGGAAAAGATCATTGCGATCAGCGCTCCAGCATCCGGCCCGGTATATGGAGACGTACTGGGGAGCAGAGTCGACAGTATTGCACTATCGCCGGACGGGGAGGCGGCATACATATCATCGAATGGGCTGGCGTACTGCGATTATAGCGCGGCGGGAAAAGAAATCCCTACCATCGGGACGGACACAAGAAGCAATGCCTACATCAAGGCGCTGGAGGAATAGCCATGCGGGATAGAATCGGCACAAACGATCTCGCAAACGGGGCCGTCCGGTACGGAGCGTATGACGCGGACGGAAGCCTCCTGCGGTACGTATGGCTTCGCCCGGAGGACGAACCGCTGGAAGCCGGGACGCCGCTCACGGCCGGGAACCTGCTGACGGCGCAGAGCGCTGCAAAGATCTGGCGAGCAGGCGACGCACCGGCGAACCCGATGGTAAATGAGGCATTCGGGAAGCTGTCGGAGCCGAATTATCACATCGGCGATATCCTCACAACTGTCCGCGTGCTCTCTGCCCCGTGGCACGCGTGCGATGGCTCAACCTTCGATCAGACTGCATACCCAGCCCTCTACGCCGTCCTCGGCGGCACGACGCTGCCGACGATCAGCTATTCCAGCGATACCACCACCTACATCAAAATGGCGGACGATTAGCCCGGCAAATAAAAGAGAAAGGTACAGAAAAATGGACACCAAAACCATCATCGTCACCCTCGCCTGCGCCGCGCTTGGCTCATCCGCGCTGACGGCGGTAGTAAACGCCGTCGTCGGCGCGGTACAGAGAAAGCGCGGCAAGGCCACGACGCAGGAGGCGCACCTAGCCGAGATCGACAAAAAGCTCGGGAAAATGCAGGAGCATCAGGACGAGCAGTATCTGGCGATCCTCCGACTCACGATCATGAGCGAGGAAATGCCAATGGCTGAACGGCTGATTGCCGGAGAGAAGTATAAAAAGATGGGCGGGAACGGCGATGTGAAAAAATTCCTGCACCAGCTGGAGGCGCAATGCGGGCACAGCAATGGAGTTTAGCAAGAAGTGGCTGATTTGCAGCGCGCTCGTCAGCCTTGCGCTCATCATCGCCTGCGCGGCAGGCGCAGATCTGACGGAGATCACGCTTGCGGTGCTGGCCGAAACAACGGCTTCCAGCGGCTTTTACCTCTGGAAGGCCAAGAACGAGAACCGCGCGAAGTACGCGCAGAAGTACATGGATAAATGGGCCGAGAAATACGGCCCGGAAGCGGCAGCACGCATCGCGGAGATCGTGCTGAAAGATTGAAAGGAGTTATTTATGAAAAAACTGTTTATCTCTCAGCCTATGAAGGGAAAGACCAACGAGGAAATTCGGAAAGAACGTGAAGATGCGGTTTTCTGCGCAAAGAAGCTGATGGGCGATGAAATCGAAGTGATTGACAGCTTCTTTGAAAACGTTCCGGCGGAGGCAAGGCCACTGTGGTATCTTGGCGAATCGCTGAAACTGCTGTCTACGGCTGACGTTGCGTACTTCGCCTCCGGTTGGAAGAACGCCCGCGGCTGCAAGATCGAGCATATCTGCGCGGAACAGTACGGCATCAACATTGTGGAAGCGTGAAAGGAGTAAGCTATGGACTACACACAAATCATCTCGGCAGTGATCGCGCTCATCAGCGCGCTCGTTTCGGCATTTTTGATCCCGTGGCTCAAAACCAAGATCGACGCGGACAAGCTGCAAACGCTCCGCACTTACGTTGAGATCGGCGTAAAGGCGGCGGAGCAGCTGTACACCGCGACGGACGGCGCGGCGAAAAAGGCGTATGTCGTGAACTTCCTCGCCGAGAAGGGCATTCAATTTGATGTGGAAACGATCGACAAGCTGATCGAGGCCGCCGTGCTGCAGCTGCACCACGAGTTGTACGGGAGTGAGCGGGCATGAGTATCAAAATCGGACAGGCCAGCCTCGGCGAGACGGGCGGCCGCAACCAGCAGCCCGGCAATCAGAACGGACGGGAGCTGAATATCTCCAACTGGTACAATGGCCGCTGGCTCGGCGTCCTGCGCTACAAGAGCCGCAAAAAGGCCGAGCTGGCCGCGCAGACGTGCGAGGCGGCCATTAAGAACCGGAACATCGGCTACGACATGGACAACAGGAACACGGCGTATGAGGCAGCCAGAGCCGTCGGATGGGACGTGAGCAAGATCGCAAAGCCCGTGGAGACAGACTGCTCCGCGCTCATGATGCTCTGCGCCGTGGCCGCAGGCTGTGCGTCGGTAGAAGCGCTCTACCGTCGGCAGGGCAACAGCTGCACCACCTACTGTATGCTGCACGATTGGCCCGCAACGGGAGACTTCGAGCTGCTGATCGGCAGCAAGTATCTGACGACGGACGCCAATCTCCTGCGCGGCGACGTACTGGTAAGCTCGGGCCATACCGTGATGGCCCTCGAAGATGGAAAAAATGCAGAGGAGGAAACCGAAATGGTAGAAAAGAGCAAGATCATCGTCGACGGAAAGGAAGTCACCGTTGAGCGCATCCTGAAGAACGGCACGAACTACGTCAAGGTGCGCGATCTGGCTGCTGCGCTGGATCTCGAAGTGAGCAACAAGGGCAATATCGCTGTGCTGAATCACAAGGAAAAGTAAGGAGGCGGGGCGTATGTCACCGCAGGCGCGGGCCAAGCTGCCGCCAGAGCTGGGCCGCCTGACCCGCAAGGATATGGAGGCCGTGATTTATCAGGCCAATCTTGGCCGGGAAAATGAGAAGATCGCGCAGCTCTATTTTGTGGATAAGCTTCCCCAGGTAGACGTTGCGACAGAGCTGTTTCTGGGCCGCGCCACGGTACAGCGCCGCCTGCCGGAGATCATGGCGCGGATGAAGTCTGCGTCCGGAAGCCTCCCAAACTGAGCACAAATGATGCACAACTGATACAAAACTGAGGCACATCAAAACGCAAAAAGGCCCATACTGGACACATCAAAGGAGTGTTCGGCATGGGCTTTTCTTATTTTAATCCAAACCCCGCCGGGCTGAAAGTCGGGGACTGCACCGTCCGGGCCATCGCAAAGGCGACCTGGAAGAGCTGGGACGAGGTGTATATCGGATTGTGCCTGCAAGGACTCATCATGGGAGATCTGCCGAGCGCAAACAGCGTATGGAGCGCTTACCTCCGGCAGCAGGGATTTACGCGGGACGTGATCCCGAACACGTGCCCGGACTGCTATACCGTCGCGGATTTCTGCGCAGATCATCCGCGCGGCGTGTATGTGCTGGCGTTATCAAGCCACGTTGTGTGCGTGGAGGATGGGACGTATTTTGACACGTGGGATTCTGGGAGTGAAATTCCACTGTTTTATTGGGCAAAGGAGGAAGCATGATGTTTGGACAACAGCCGTATGTGTATCAGCAGCCGATTTACAATCAGTCGCCCATGCCGCAGATGCAGGAGCCGCAGATGCAGATGCGTCCGCAGTATCAGCCCGCGCCGCAGATGCCGACCTACCAGCCGCAGCCCCAGCAGCCGCAGAATCAGTCGATCATCTGGGTTCCAAACGAGCAAGCGGCGAATGACTTTATTGTCGCGCCCAACAATGCCGTTACGCTTTGGGATATGAACGCGCCGGTCGTGTATGTGAAAAAGGCCGATGCAAGCGGAAAGCCGACCATGACGATCTACGACCTTGTAGAGCGTACGCAGGCCGCGCCAGCGCCCGCAGCGCCGCGAAAGGACATGAGCGAAGAATATGTGACCCGCAGGGAGTTTGAAGAGCTTGTGGCGAAGCTGGCCGCCCCAAGCGTCAGGCCGCGAAAGATGAAGGAGGCGGACAATGAACCCACTGTTTAATGCACTCGGCGGCGGACAGCTGCCCGGCCCGATGGGGCAGTTCCAGAGCATGATACAGCAGTTCCGGCAATTCCAGAACAGCTTTCAGGGGGATCCAAAAGCAGAGGTCGAAAAGCTGGTGCAAAGCGGGAAAATCTCGCAGCAGCAGTTGAATCAACTGCAGCAGGTGGCGGGGCAATTCCGGCAACTGCTGCAATAGTTCGGGAATTCCGAACAGTTGAACGATCAAAATCGTGGCCACGATTGAGATAAATCTTTTGAATCTACGAAAGGAATGAAAAATATGAGTTTGAATGACGGCGCCCCGACCATGACAATGCCCGTCGCGCCTACCGGCATGACAGGTGGCGGCTGGGGCGGCTTCGGCGGTGATAATGGCTGGTGGATCATCATCCTGTTCCTTGCCATTTTCTGCGGCTGGGGCGGCAATGGAAACGGATTCGGCAACAACGGCAGAAATTCCGGCGGCGTTGTAGACGGCTATGTGCTGGCCTCTGACTTCTCCAACATCGAGCGCAAGATCGACAGTGTAAATCAGGGACTTTGCGACGGATTTTACCAGCAGGCGCAGCTTGTCAACGGCACCAACATGGCGATGGCAAACGGCTTTGCTCAGGCCGAGCTTTCCCGCTGCAACCAGCAGGCCGCGCTTATGCAGCAGCTGAACAACATGGCGATGCAGGCACAGGAGTGCTGCTGCGAAAACCGCGCTGCAATCGCCCAGGTGCGCTATGACATGGCGACGCAGGCGTGCGACACCCGCAACACCGTGCAGAACACCACCCGCGACATCATCGACGCCATGAACTGCGGCTTCCGCAGCATCGACCAGCGTCTGACGGCGCAGGAGCTTGCGGCGAAGGACGCGAAGATCGCAGAGCAGAACCAGCAGCTTTTCGGCTACCAGCTGGCAGCATCGCAGGCGGCACAGAACAATTACCTTGTTTCCACGCTTCGCCCGAGTCCCAGCCCGGCCTATGTTGTCGCGAATCCGTACTGCTGCAACAGCGGCTATAACTACGGCTGCGGCGGCTGCGCGGCGTAACAACTCCATAACGTAGAGCTTTTTCGTGGCCTCACGAAAATGGTCGGCCCCATTGCCGATACTCGACAGCAACGCGGCGGGGCAATCGTCCCGCCGCTGTATTTTTTATGAAAGGAATGATTTTATGGCAACATATAAGGAACTCAAGAAGAAATTCATTGATCACCTGATGGGCGTGGATCTGTACAAGATGAACATCACGGATCTCTACACATACGCCTGTATCCTGAAAACGGTGGACGAAATGGAGCAGCCGAGCTGCGCAGAGGCGATGAAGACGGCGATGGAGCCGATTTTGAACTACTGCAAAGCAGGCAATTCGGGAAGTGGGGTGTTTGGAATTGGCTGAGTTTACGAATTCCAACATCGTCGGCGTCGCCGCCGGGCAGAACGTCCCGCTGGCGGAAACGGCAGTGAACAGCAAGCCGTGCATCGTGCACCGCGAGGGCAGCGGCCTGGTCACGCTGCGCGGGCTGACAAATCAGTGCAGAGCGAGTTTCAAAGTCTCCTACGGCGGCAACATCGCAATTCCAACCGGCGGCACAGTCGAGGCAATCACAGCCGCACTTGCCATCAACGGTGAAGCCCTGGCAAGCGCGACGGCGACTGTGACACCGGCAGCGGTAGAAAACTACTTCAACGTTTATGTGTCCGCACAGGTGAGCGTGCCGAGAGGCTGCTGCCTGACGGTAGGTATGCGAAACACCAGCACGCAAACGGTTAATTTTGCAAACAGCAATCTTACCGTCGAGCGCGTAGCATGAAAGGAGGAAGCGATATGTATGATCTGAGGAATCTCCGCGAAATGCTCTGCAAAGAGCTTGACGAAATCGCCGACAAACGCGAAATGTCTGCGGGCGATCTGGACGCGATCCAGAAGCTGACGAGTTCCATCAAGAATACCTACAAGATCGAGATGGCTGAAGACGGCGGCTATTCCCGCGATGGCGAATGGGAAGCGGATATGCGCGGCACATATGGACGTGGAAGTTCATACCGTGGCCGCCGCCGCGACGCAATGGGCCGCTACAGCCGCACAGACGCCCGCGAGCATATGCGCGCGCAGCTGGACGATATGATGCGCGATGCGGACGACGATAAAACCCGCGAAGCGATCCGCCGCTGCATGGAGCAGATCGAGCGGGAATAAGGAGAGCGCAATATGTTGGATGCAGCCGAAATCCGGAAAGAGATTGCTCGCCTGGAATATGAGGAATCCGACTATAAGAATTACGCTAAGCTTGCGGATCTGTACGTGATCCGCAAGCAGATGCAGGAAGAGGAACGGGGCGACGGCGGTAGGTATGTGGGTTACTACTCCGGCGCTCCCGCCCCTGTGACCGCAGAACCGGCTACCGTGGGCGAGTACGGGGACAGTGAGTTTTTACTTGCGGTAGCTGGGAAAGACCCGGCAAAGGCTTGGGCGGTCGTTGATGAACTTATGGACACATTATCGCTTGTGAACCGAAAAGTCTATGATTCTATGCTTCGGAAAATAAAATCCATGTAGCAAAAAACACGGGATCCCCCTCGCATTTCACTGAATTTGTAGCATACAATGTAGCATACGGGAAATAATTTTATGTTACAGAGCGTGTCATAACGTGATTTTTTGCTTTTTGAAAATACGCAGAAAATAAGGTGAAAAGCATAAAAAGTACCGATTTTAGCTTTAAAAACAGCCAAAATCGGTACTTTGGCGCGGAAGGAGAGATTTGAACTCTCGCGCGCTTTTTAGACGCCTACTCCCTTAGCAGGGGAGAAAAACCAATTGAAAACACTGGGGAAATTGGCATTTGTAACATATTTTGTAGCATACAGAATTCACTCTGGCGAGTCGTTTTGCAACTGATTTACGGCATCGACCATGCCTTTCATATCCGGGTGTACATACCGTTGGGTAGTCGTTATCTTTGTGTGGCGCATGATTTCCTTGATCGTAAACGGGTCGATGTTTTTCATCGCGAGGGCTGTAGCGGTTGTATGGCGGCATGAGTAAGGTGGTAGCTTTTGCACTCCGGCAAGCTCCAAACACTCATAATATCTCTTGTAAAAATTATCTTTGTTTATGCAGCAGATATTTCCGACGCGCGATTTGCTTTCTTCGCATAGTTCATGCAGCACCGGCGCAACGAAATCCGGGAAGACCATAGGCGTTTCCTTCCGCTTCTTTGTCTTTATGCCGCCTCGGACGATCTCATTCTTTTCAAAGTCAATCATATCTTTCTTGAGCTTCAGAAGCTCACCGGGCATCATGCCGGTATAAATCATCGTTAAAATAAACCCAATGAAGTGGTCTTTTGCATACGCTTCCCATAGCTTTTTTACGTCGGCGTCGGTAAACGGTTCCGGCGACTTCTCTTCCAATTCCGGAAGCTTTATGTACTTTGTAAGATTTACGGTTGTCTGCTTTTCTGCGATTGCGAGGTTATAACAGTGGGAGAGGACGGTTTTCATATCTTTCCGCGTGTAATAGGTGCTGGCGTTGTGGTCGATAACATCCTGTATCTGCGCGATGGTAAGCGTATCAATTTCGCAGTCGGCAATTTCTTTCATGCGCGAAAAAGCCTTTTCTGCGGCACCCTGACGGTCAGCCGACAAGGATAAATAATCCCCACGCAGATACGTTTTGTAGTATTCCCTGAGAGTGGGGCTTCGCTGCTCTTCCCTTGGAGGGTTTGCGGCATATTGGAGGGCGGCGCGCTTTGATGTAAACCCGCCTTTTGTTCGCATCTTTTGCCGAAGCTTGTCGTTCTCGTCTAGGTAAGTTCTTTCTGTCCAACGCGCCGTCCACGTCTTCCCTCGCTGGTAAGCGCTTCCTTGCCCGTTCCCGCGCGTCCGGCTTCGCCGCGCTTCCTGTTTTTTTCCGCACCAGCAACAGTAGGGCGCGCCGTCTGGGATTTCTTTTTTACACTTGATGCACTCCATGTTTCCCTCCACGTTCTTTTCGGATCGCGTAGAAAGTAATTGCCGAAGCCAGCGCTGAACCTACGATCAGGGCAATGCAAACCCATGCAGCTACGGACAAATCTCCACCGCGAATGAGGCCTGCGCTCCGACTCTTCGCATCCATCACAAGGCAGGCAATCAGAGAAAAGGAGAGCAGCATACAAAACAGGGCGAGGACGTAACACATTGTATGTGTAGACTTTATCTGTGCGCTCTGTGCGGCCGCTGTTGCCTCCAGCTTGGCGTTTTCAAGCTCGACATGATGGATCTGCTTGGTCAGCCTTTCCGGGCTTCCGACGGGATTTTCAAGGCCGAACAGCTCGTCGAGCGACAACCCGAGCGTTTTGCATAGCGCAGCCGAGTTGTAAAGCCGTGGATCCGCTTGTGTTCCAGCGTATAATCGGCTCACGGCAGAGAAGGAAACGCCGGACTCGTTCGATAGCTCCTCCAACGTCATCCCGCTTGCATCTTTTGCCCTTCTGATCTTCCCCTGATACGCGCCGATAAACGGAGCGAGATCCTGTATTGCGGACATGATTACGCCTCCATTCGTAAGTTTCAGTTTTATTTCTTACATTTTCCATATAAAAATGCAAAACATGTGACAAGAACGCAGGATTCGCCCTTTTCTTACAAACATTATCTGGTACAATGAAAACGTAGCAGATAGTTCCTGAATCCGGCATCTGCTGAAATGGCCCCACCGTATGTTCCAGATACGATGGGGCCGGTCAAACCGAATATTATATCAAATCATCAGTCCCATAAACTGTACACCATCGGATTCCTGATTCCCAAAAATAACGCGGTCTGTTTGTTCATAATACCATGTTGATTTTTAGAACAATCGTTCTATAATAAATGACAGGAGGAAAAAATATGGAGTGCATCAACATCCGGGTAAACAACGGGAAAGTGGACGTGACAGTAGACGGTGCGAAGCTGACAGATGTGCATAGCGTCAGCGTGGACTACATCAAGGGCATTCCGCTCCTGTTTGCCTGCGTCGCGGACGTAGGCCGGGAGCAGGACGAGCGGCGGGAGCCGAGGATCCTGCACTGAATTTATTGTGCGTCCCTCGAGTTCGCTTCCTCCAGCACATTGCCGGCCTGGTCTACAAACTGCACACGCACGTTATCGACCGGAGTTCCGTTGAATGCGTTGTACATACCGCCGTACATATAAAATGCCAGTGTAAGGAGTGAGTCCTGAAGCCCAACCACATCAGTAGAAAGCGTTACAGTAAAGGACGTGTAATCGCTGGACGCTTCGACGGAAATGACGTTTGGGTAGTCAGAGGAACCGGCCATGTCCGCAAGCTGGGCGTCAATGTTCTGCACCAGCTCCTGCATAAGCTCTTTGTGCCGTGCCGCCGTCATAACGTAGGTCGCGGAGCCGTCAGGATTCAGCTCTATAGACAGAAGCCCGTCTGTTTCCTTTACCTTTTCGTCCAATGCCTGCTGCGTCGCATCTTCGCCGATAAAGTCGGCTGGGATCGTGAGCTTGATCTTATTGCCCCATGTTTTTTCAGCCGTTATCGGTGTGGTTGCCGTTTCCTCGGTCTGTGCGTCGTCTTCCGTCTTTGCCGACTCCGATGCGGAGATTGTATCCGGCTCCTGCCTCTTGATCGGATCGGCTGGTTTCTTCGCGGGCTTTGATGCGATAAGGACAACTGCCAGCACAACGGCAGCGAACGGAACAGAAAGAATCGCGATTTTTTGAACCAAAATCATCTTTTTGTTTCTTGCGCCGCATTCCGGACAGACGCGGGCGCTTGCATTGATTTGCGTTCCGCAGGAGCGGCAGATCATCTTTCGGTTCGGCGTGTCACAGTGCGGGCAGAACTTCTCCCGTTCCGGGAACTCTGCCCCGCATCTTGGGCACTGCACAATATATTCATTTTTAGTCATCAATGCAGCACTCCTTATATGGTTTGTAAACAATTACATATTACCACTTAGAACCAGCAACCGCAATGTAGAAGCTGCACAAAAATAAACGTCGGAATTTGGAAGAACGGAGATAGGAGCGGACAATGGTTGAAAATTTACGGGAAGTATGCGATAATGATGCCAAGAAAACAAACGTTCACGAGGAGTTAAAAGCTGCCGTTTTGTCGTTGACAGACGAACAGGCCGCGTATGTATTAAGGAGGTTACAATGCTGTTTGCAAGAAAAGAACTCGAACGCCTGAGAGAAGAAAACCGCAATCTGAAAGAGCAGCTTTTGCTGGAACAGGAGAAGACGCGACGGTCTGCGCTCATCAGTGACGCAGCACTTCCGCAATGTCCCAGCCTTGCCTGCTCTGGGTGCAAGCACGTAGTCGTCCGATACACCACTTGGGGCGGCTGGTATGTGATCGGCTGCGGGAAAGATAATCCCTGCAAAGATTACGAGGCGACAGACATTACCCCTGAAAAGGCCGAAGCTATCCGAGAAGCACTGAATATCCAGTGGCAGCGCGGGAACTTACCCGTTTAACAAACAATTCAGAAGGAACCCGCATACAGCCCCTATCAGGGCAACAATGATATCTTTGATTGTCAGTCTGCATTCTTTAGATGATTCCTGTTTTTCATATGCGAGGTAGTTTTCGCCCCTTTTATTGGCGAGTATACCGACCTTCCCGCCGTTTTCGAGGCGGTATACAAAGCCGTGCCCGCAAAGAACGGCAATATCGTTTTCATTTTCTTCTGTTACAAGCACAGCGTCGTCCTGCGAACGGCTCAAAAGATCAAGCTGTGTCCTTGTAAGTGCGATGTAAGGGAAATCATCTTTCCTGTTTTCGCGTTCATTCATCCAATTCTGGTACTCCGCCTCTGTCCGGAGCCGGTCATTTGGATCGGAAGGAATAAAAACATTATCCATAGCGGCCCTCACATCAGTTTCAGCGCTTCTGCAATAAACCCGGCAAGCTTTCTGCACTGCTCGTCAGAAAGCCCATCGATCATATCAAGCAGCTGCTGCTTTTCTTGACTCACCGCCCCATCCTTCGGGATGGGGTCTTTTTTTATGCCCTCCTGCGGAACAAGCTCCTCGTCCGGCAGCAGGTCGGCCACTGATACACCGAGATATTCTGCGATAATTTTAAGATTTTTCATAGAAGGGTTTGTTTTCCCTGTGTTCCATAGAGAGTACGATGCAGACGTAATACTGCAATCCTTATAAAACTGCTGTTTCGGTATACCTTTTGCAGCAAGCAGGGCGTTGATTCGTGCGACTATGGGCGATTTAACCGCAAAGTCCGGCATTGGGTCTACGCCATATAAGAGATATTCTGTCGTTACCCCAATTACACTGGCTGCACGTTGAACTTTCTTTATACTTGGCGCGTGTTTCCCCGTGTTCCACTGAGAGAAAGAACCAGACGATATTCCGCTTTTTTCGTAAAACTCTTGCTTTGTCATCCCAATTTCAGCAAGCCTTATTTCTATTCTTCTTATAACGGACTGTACGTCAAATTGCATAAAAAATCCCTCATAAATTTGGAAAAAAAGTACCCTTAACAATCCTAAGTTTTTATTGACTTTTAGTATATCCTTAGCTATACTAAGAGTTGTGAGGGGCAAAACTTACAAGTGAGGTGATGGCGTGAAGAAAGACAAGTATATATGGGGATTTCAGATTGTTGGTTCAGACTGCGGATATGACCAGTTCGGGACGTTCCATTGCGCGTGCGGTCATTGCCTTCCGTTACGAGTTGATGTAAGTAAGGGCGGCAAATATCGCGGCAGCGACTGCGGCGACGGCAGATACGACGGTGAAAAACATGTTGATAAGAAACCGCCTTTTCTCCGTGCGTGCTTTCGAGCCTTCGGTTTCGACAAGCACATTTAGACCGTTTTCTTCTATGGACTTGTAACGCTTATTCCGATTGAGGAACAACCTGATTCTTTCTCTGAACGACTTGCACATGATTCATGCCTCGGCTTATGAGGCGTGAAAAGAACACCGCCCCGGACAACTTATCGGATTGTGAAATAATGATAGGTGGTACTTTCATAATAACACAATTCACTAAGTTGTCAAGAAAAACTTAGTATTCTCAGACAGGAGGTATGTAAAGGCATGGGTTTTAAGGAAGCGAGGCTTGCCGCTGGATTGACCGTTCAACAGGTAGTCAAGGCGCTAAAGGTTTCAGACGCATCCGTTTATCTGTGGGAAACCGGGCAGATGTATCCGAAGGCAGCGCGCCTGCACGAAATCGCAGCTCTGTACGGCTGCACAGTGGACGAGCTTTTGAAGCCGAGAAAGGAGGAAAAATGACGCTGGACGATATCCGGGCAATGTCAAAGCCCACAATCCTCGCAAGCGAGGCGGCGCAGGTGCTCGGCTGTGACCCGCAATGGCTTCGCTTGATGGCGAGGGAACGGCCTGAAAAGCTGGGCTTCCCGGTCTGCTGCACAAGTGAGCACAGAGTGAAGATCCCAAGAGAGCCGTTTTTGCGGTTTCTCGGAGCAGGGGGAGGAACAGCGGAACTGTGTTTTGCAATCGCGCAGATGCAGTTGAAAAACTGGCTGCTGGAACACGAAGGGGGATACTGAGCCATGGCGAACGTCAAGAGCTACACCCTGACGCTGGATGCGCAGGAGCTGCATGACCTGATCGAAGCGGCGCTGGTGTGTGAGTGCCAGACGGCGCAGATCATAAACGGGCTGAAGCGAAAGGGACTGGACCTGGACGCGCAGAAGCTTGTTACACAAAATGCCCGTATGGCGCGGCTCGTCAGGCGGATGCAGGAGACGAAGGAGGAAACCAATGGATAACGGGAAGGTACACGTCGAGATCGGCATGGACGGCAAAAAAACGGTATCTGCGCTATCCGGCAGCGCGCTGGAACTGAGCGCTGCTGCCGCGCAAATCCTGAACATATTTTATGCCGCGTTCTGCCAGCAGGGAATAGGCGAGGAATTCAAGGAAACCATGCGCTACTGAGTGAACCGGGATGACAGCCCGGTATGGAGGAAGGAGTTAGCAGAATGAGAACCAATCTTGCAGAGCGGCTCGGGTATGAGCCGGAGGAAGTGACGGAGGAACGCCGGGAACGGCTGCGGGAGGAATTGGAGGCCCGCAAGGCGGCGCGGCGGATCGTCAAAGGAATGTGTCTGTGGGTAAGCGGCGCGGCGATGATCCTGTCAGCAATGGCCGGGACGGCCGAAATGACGTATGAATGCGTTGTGACCGGCTTCGTCGCGCTCGTCGCGCTGCTGTATGGACTGGCATGACGGAAGCAGAGCTGTTGAAGACGCCTTGCGAGATCTGCAAAGAGCGCATGAAAAAGAAATGACCCCTGCCGCGCGGCAACGCGACAGAGGCCGAAAGGAAACTTAAGACGCCTTTATTATAGGGCAGAAAGGAACCTATGTCAAGTTTAACGGATTCCCGCGTCCGGCATGGTGCGAAAGCCTGCGTCGACGCGGTACATCGGGCCGACTACCCGAAGTTTAATAAGGTTCTGCTTTCGCAATGCGAACACCCGGAGAAATACGGTGTCAGGCTAGAACCCGACGCAGCGGCGGCGATCAAGGCGCTGGACGCGCCCAAGAACCGCGCAGATCGCCGGAAGAAGACGAACCGGTATTACTTCCGCCTGACGGATGATCAGGCTAAGAAGCTGGACAAGCTGCTCAAGAAGCTCGGGTATTCTACGGTGCAGAGCTTCTGCGAAGCTATGATCAAACAGGAGGCGAACCGGAATGGCGTATGACGGTGAAAACCTGTACTTGAGCATTCCGGAGCCGGAGTACAAGCCGGACGAGCCGGAGGACGAAGACCGTTATTTGTTCCCGCCGCTGTGGCTGGTGGGAAAGATGAAACAGGAGGATCAACATGAAAGTTTATAAAGGCACGGATAAGGATATGAAGTGCCGCGGATTTCAATACAAGCTTGGCGAAGCCGCTGTTTTTGATGGAGAGCCGCATCTTTGCAGGGCTGGCCTGCACGCGTGCGAACAACCGATTGATGTGCTGAACCACTATGCACCGAACGAAAGCCGATATTTTGAGGCAGACGCCGAAGAAGTAACTGACGAGCGTGAATCGGATGATAGTAAAATCGTCGCGAAAAAAATGACGTTGAAAGCTGAAATTGGCGTTCCTGGCCTCGTGAAAGCGCAGATCGAATATATTAAGAACCAAATCGGATTTAAGGACGCGATCAAGCGCGCAAACGCCGAAAAAGAGAATCACGCCACAGGCTATCAGGGCGCAGCCTCCGCCACAGGCGATCGGGGCGCAGCCTCCGCCACAGGCTATCAGGGCGCAGCCTCCGCCACAGGCTATCAG
>OGIG01000313.1_pt1 | contig 48884 bp, 63 predicted proteins | sample 1571601 | NCBI WGS metagenome assembly OGIG01 (sample SAMEA2581953, study PRJEB24529) | metagenome | biome: Human gut stool | place: China | collected 2011 | reverse complement strand
ATGAGCAATACCAATAGTACCTTCTAATTTATCAATTCCATTTATTTCATTTAAAATGTAATCATATTTTTTTTCTTTTAATTTGCCTATATTAATTACCATATCTATTTCGTCTGCTCCATCTTTTATGGCCTCTTCTGTTTCAAACATTTTTACACTGGTTAAATTATATCCATTTGGGAAACCTATTACTGTGCAAATTTTCATTTTATCTCCTACATATTCTTTGGCTTCTTTTACATAGCATGGTGGTATGCATACAGATGCAGTATTGAATTTTATTGCATCATCGCATAGTTTTTTTATATCCTCCATTGTTGATATTTGTTTTAATAAAGTATGATCAACTTTTTTTAATATTTCCTCTTTCATAAATTCTCCTTTCTTTTTTCTTCAAAATCTTTTCTTTTATTGCTTTTTTTTTATTATAATGATATAATTCTTTTAACATACATAATTTTTACTAAAGATATAAGGATGTGATTTATATGGATAACTTAAATTTAATTGATAATGACATCAAATTAAATAATAATTCCATCTCTATTGATGATATTATAGATGAGCAGCTAGACATAGAGAATACAGTTCTTGAGAACACAGAAGCTACTAATGAAGTGAGCAATAATGATACTAATAGTTCAATAGTTGAAACTGAAGAAGAATGTACTGCACTTGTTGAGCTTAAACCTCACGGTTTACTTGTTGCTCAAACAATGTTTAGAAAAAGTATTAAGATTTCCATTAAATCGTTTTTAATTTCCTTGTCTTTAGGTTTTTTAAATTTATTTTTTTAAAGATTTCGCCCAATTTTAAAATTGGGCGTTTTGTTTTTAGTATTCATACCACATTCCACTGTTTTGTAGCTCATTTATTACTTGTACGTGTTCTGTGTTTGTTTTTGTAAAATATAGTTTTCCATTTTTATCTGCCACAAAGAATAAATAATCTGTTTTGCTTGGTTCTATTGCCGCTTCAATACTAGCTTTACCTACTGAGCTAATTGGTCCTACTGGTAATTTTCCTTCCATATTTGGGCCTCTTGTGTTATATGGGTTATATGCATCTATTTCTTTTTGATATAAGTCTCTTTTTCCTATATCTTCTTTAACTGAATAATATGTTGTTACATCGCTTCCTAAAGACATTCCTGCATCAAGTCTATTATAAAACACGCTTGCAACATTTTTTCTATCATTATCATTTGTTCCCTCTGTTTCAATAATTGAGGCAAGTGTTAATAGTTCATGCACATTATACTTGCTTTCTTCTATTTCCTCTTTGTAAGGTTCAAGCACACTTTCCATTTTGTCTAGCATTTTTTCAAATATTTCTTCTGGCTTTGTATCTTTATTTGCTATTGCATAAGTATCTGGGAACAAGTATCCTTCTAATGGATAGTATATGTCTTTATTTTTAATTTCATCAGTTATGAACCAATATTTTTCTATTAAGGTATCAATATACTCTTCATTTTCTAGAAGAGCATATATATCCTCCTCCTTGTTGTTTGTTTTTGCTGAAATAGTTTTTACAAGCCACCAAATTGGTTTGCCCTCTAAATACGTTAATGTTATTTGGTTTGAATCATACATTTTTCCTGTTTGTAGCATTTCTGTTATTTGTTTTAAATCCATGCTTTCCTTTAAATAATAAGTTCCTGCTTGGAAGTTTGATACTTTATGTAGTTTAACATACATTTTAAAAGCTAATTTGCTTTTAATTAAGTTATTTTCCTTTAAAATTGCTCCAATTTGACTTGCACCGCTTCCCATTGGTATTACTATTTCTTTTTCTTCAATACTTTTGCTTACTGGCATTGTTAGTATTTTATATGTACCAAGTGCACAAATTAAAACTAGTAAAATTACTGCTATTATTAAAATTATTATCTTTTTCATAAGTTCTCCTTTTATTTTGAAATTATGTATTTAACTATTCCTGTATATACATCCTCATTAATATTTTTATTTGTAACAATATTTGTATCTATACCAATCTCTTTTAAACGTGGTGCTAATTCTATAACAAATCTTTGTATATTTATGTCATCTTCATCTGGTAAAATTATGTTTATTCCTTTTATCTCATTTTTCATTGCAATACTAGAAATATTTTTTATTAATTTTGTTCTACTTGTATAGTTTTCAATATTCATGTCTTCTAACTCTAAATTAGAAAATACTTTTGTATCTTTATTGTCATTTGTAAAATCTACATTTTTTAAAAGGATTCCCTCTTGAGTTATCTTTAATAAGTCTTTTATTACAATACTTTCTCCCTCTATATTTAGAAGCGTATTATCATCTATACTTGTATTTATCTTTCTAGTTTCAGTTTCCTGTTTCATATCTTGCCTTAATATGTACTCATTTGTTAAAACATTTGCTTTTACATATCCAATTATTCCTGTTTCTGTTCTAATTAATCTCCAACCCTTACTTGTTGTATAGAAAGCACTAACTGTATCACCCACATTTAGTTCTCCTACCTTTTTTGACAATCCTCTTGGTTTAAATTTAATTTTTGTTTTAGATTCAGCTTCTGCTTTTATCATTCCATCATTTAATTTATCAATTACTAAAATATGCTTATCTTCTAAATATTTTGTTTCTATGTTATACACAATTTCCATTTCCTTTATTGGTATATACATAGTATTATCATAATATATAATTGTACTCAAAGTATCACTAGTTGCCCCATTTATATTAACTTTATTTTCACCAATTTTCATTGCTGCAACAGATACTTCTGATGTAGCAATTATCATATTTTCCGTTTCATCATAATAAATTGTTTTATCTAATAACTCTTGAATATCTTCCTTAGAAATATAAAGAGCTCCCTCTTCATCCCTATATATTGGTTTCTTCAATTTTTCCGTAACATTTGAATCTCCAATAACTAAATTAATTACATTACTATACTTATCTCGCTTATAACCTGGTGCAATATTTATTATAAAAGCTACAATAATTAATGCCACTATTCCAATTAATATATTTCTTATAAATTTTATTTTTTGTATTTTAAGTTTCATACAATTATTCCTTTCCTTTTTCTTTCAATAGTATATCAAAAAATTGAAAAGAATAATATACTTTTATGGAAAATTTTTAATTTTTTTGGGAGTGTTTTTGTTTTGTTATTTGATTATGTAATACTGTTGGAATTTAAAAATAAATTTAGAAAAATATATTGCAAGTTCAAATAAAATGAACTACTATTAACTTAAGGTTAACTCAAAAGAAACTCGTAAATTTTTTTGTGTTTTTCCGAGACAAAATAAATTATTCTATAATTTCCACAAATTCGTTCCCTATAATGCTTATTTTTAAGTTCTGGTACATATCTACCAATATATGGGTTTTCTTTAATTGAATCAATAGTATCGTATATATCTTTTACGATTCTATTTGAATATTTTTTAGAGACTTTTAGTGTAAAGTTAATGATATGTTTAATATTATCGTAAGCTTTGTTAGAAATTAAGATGTTCATATTCCTGCATCAACCTCTCCTTTGCTTCTTCTATAGTCATCACTTTACCATTTTTTATGTTTTCTTCTCTCTCTTCCAGTGATATAAAAAAGATTAAATTATATATATAATCATATAAAGTATTTTCTTGTGTATTTACTTGACTTAAAGTTTCTTTTATAAAATCCATTAAAATGCCCTCCTTCTAAATTCGACCTTTATCTTTAAACATTTCTTTTAATGTTTCGTAACTAAAATGTTTATCGGTTCCAGGAATAATAGTAGTTTCATCTTCTCCATATCTTTTTAAGTATTCCAACATAAGCTTAAAAACCATTTCTGTTGGATTTAAACCATCGAAATAATCATTTGGAACTGAATTAACAATATCAATCATTCTTTGTTTAACATCTGCCATATTACTTTAACTCCTTTCGTAAATATTCGATAGCAGTATAAATAATATACCATACAATTTGCCAAAATGCAACAAAAATCATTCTTCAAATTTCTACATTTTTCGACACAGTTGCTTTCTTTGTTTAGTGATAGTTTTAATCTAATAAATTACACATAAAAAAAACACCCGAAGGTGTTTTTTATTTATTATTATTCAGCTGTTTCAGCATCAGGAGAGTTATATGCTTCTAATATAGCATTTTGAATTTTCTCCCTTGTTTCAGCATTGATTGGATGAGCTATATCCTTGAATTCTCCGTTTGGAGTTTTTCTGCTTGGCATAGCAATGAATAATCCATTTTGACTTTCGATAACTTTGATATCATGGATAACAAATTCATTATCGAATGTTACAGAAGCAACAGCTTTCATTCTGTTTTCTGAATTTACTTTTCTTAAACGTACATCTGTAATTTGCATTTTTAAGTACCACCTTTCAAGTTTTTTTATACATTTCTTATGTACAATTATATTATTCGCCACTTTTTTTGTTTTTCCTTCTTTATTTTACAAATTTTATTTATTTTTTTATTCACCTTTGTTTTTTATTATTCATATATTAATATTAGTTACTAATTTAATTACTTATTTAAGAAAAATATTGAAAAAATACAATATAAAGTATATAATACCTTTGTTATATAAAAATAAATATAATTACATAATTATATAAACTTAAAGGAGTGTATTTCTTTGGCAAATATAGAAGAATTAAAAAAATATAAAAACATCCACATGATTGGTATTGGTGGAATCAGTATGAGCGGTATTGCTGAAATTTTAAAATTTTGGGGATTTCATGTAACAGGTTCTGACTCTACTGCATCAGAAACTACTGAAAGATTAATTCAAAATGGAATTAGTGTAGTTATTGGACATGATTTAGAAAATTTAGCTAAGGCTGATGTTGTTGTATATAGTGCTGCAATTAAAAAAGATGATATTGAACTTTTAAAAGCAAAAGAGTTAAATATTCCTATTATTGAAAGAGGTACTTTTTTAGGAAAAATTACCAAAGCATTTAATAATAGTATTTGTGTTTCTGGAACACATGGTAAAACAACAACTACTTCTATGATTTCAGTTTGTTTTCTAGAAGCTCATAAAGACCCATCTATTCAAGTTGGTGCTTATTTAAAACAACTTAAAGGAAATTATCGTGTAGGAAATAGTGAATATTTTATTATTGAAGCTTGTGAATATGTAGAAAGCTATTTAAAATTATTCCCTAGAACAGAAATAATTTTAAATATTGATAATGACCACTTAGATTACTTTGGAAATTTAGATAATATTGTAAAGTCTTTTGATAATTATATAAAATTACTTCCTGAGGATGGTTTATTAGTAATTAATAGTGATGATGCAAATTGTAGAAGAATAGCTAAAGATTCAAAAGCAAAAATTGTTACATTTGCATTAGATAGTGAAAATGCAAATTTCATTGCAAGAAATATTAAATTTAACAAAGATGGTTTTCCATGTTTTGATGTATATTATAATAATAATTTTTATAAAACTATAAAACTATCTATTCCTGGAATGCACAATGTTTTAAATGCTTTAGCATGTATTGCAGTTTGCCATGAATATGGTGTTTCTAAAGAAGACATAAAAAATGCTTTAGAAAAATACACAGGAGCACATAGAAGATTTGAATATGTTGGGCAGTTTAATCAAGGTGTAAGTGTTTATGATGACTACGGACATCATCCTACAGAAATTATGGCAACATCACATGCTGTAAGTCAAAAAGAGCATAGAAAATCTTGGGTAGTTTTTCAACCTCACACATATAGTAGAACTAGACTATTATTAGATGACTTTGCAAAAGCTTTAGTTGATTTTGATAATATTATTATTACTGACATCTATGCAGCAAGAGAAGATAATATTTACAATATATCATCTCAAGATTTAGTAGATAAATTAAAAAATACATACAACAAACAAGCATTATATATTTCTGATTTTAATGATATTGTAAAATATTTAAAAGATCATACAATAAAAAATGACATTGTTTTAACTTTAGGAGCTGGAACAGTTACTAATATTGGTCCTATGCTTGTAAAATAAAAAAGAAAGTGAAATGAAGTGCACCCCAAATGTTAGACAAAAAATCTAACGTTTGGAGGTGTATTTTTTATTCATAATTACTTTTTGATAATGTTGGATATTTAAATTTCATGCCATTTTCAGAAATCATTCCGTCCTCAGTATGATCTTTAAAAAATTCATCAGAGCCTTTTAAACAATATCTATATTTTTCTTCAATACTTAATGGTCTTTCTTCTGTTATAATTGGATCATCCCATGTAACATCAACGGCATACCAGTTTTCATTTATTTGAACATAGTTCCAAGCATGTGATTCTGTTTTATCTTCTGAATTTCTTGCTGTTCCTGACACTAATACTGCTGGCACCCCTACTTTTTTCATTATATACTTAAAGCTTCTTGCATACCCTTCACAAACTGCTTTTTTATCATGTAATGCACCATATATATTATGTTGGTTTTTACTATTTTCATCTTTTTCATACTGTATAGTACTTATTAGCCAATTATGAATTCTTTTTATTTTTATATCTGTTGCATCATTTTTAGTTTGTTCTACTACTTGGTTTACTAAATTATCTATGTAGTTTTGTGCTTTTTCTATGCTGTCTTGTGTTTGAAAGTCTTCTTTTAAATAATTTTTATTATTTCCAGGACCTATTGAAACATAATATGTTGTTATTCCTCCCAGACTTCTGCTTTCACTTGTTAAACTCATTTTACTGACATCTATATAAAACAAATCGTCTTCATCATAAGAAAGTGCATTCCATGCGGATTGAAATGATGTATTTAAAGTTGTTTGCCCATCTTTTGCTTGTAATAATGTATTAAATTCTGTTCCAAAGTCAAATATATAAGTTCCTGTTTTTAATCTTTCTTTGTCTTGTTTTATTTTGTTATATATTACTTTTCCATAACTATCTAGTTGTCCATAATAATAAGCAGCCGCAATTGTTTGTCCTATTTGACCACTCTCGGTATTATTTCCCTCTTTTATTTCATTTAAAATAGGAGTTAATATTCCTGTATTTTCTCCCTGGTTATTTGATGTATCAATATTTGAATATTCATTTTGTTCAACAAATTCATTATTATATAAGTTTTGATTATTTTTTTCCGAATTCAAATATTCATACACAAAATATCCTATAATTCCTAGAATTATAATTACAACTACGACAATAGCAATTATTATTAAAGCATTTCCCTTATTTTTTTTCATTTCAACCTCACTAATTTGTTCTTATTTTACTTCTCTCATTTGCTTTATCATTATATCTGCAAAAACTCCATATCCTATTGTAGGATCATTCACAAGTACATGTGTAACTGCTCCTATAAATTTTCCATTTTGAATTATTGGTGCACCACTCATTCCTTGAATTATACCACCTGTTTTTTCTAATAATTTTTCATCAGTGATTTTTATTAGCATACTTTTGTTGTCTTTATTATTGTTCAAAAAGACTTTTTGAATTTTTATATTGTATTTTTCTCTTTTTCCATTTTCTAATTCGCAAATAATTTGAGCATCTTCTATTTTTATTTCTTCTCTTAATGCCACTTCAATTTCATCATTATTCTGAATATTAATATATGGGGTTTTGTTTAATGTTCCAAATACTCCAAAACTTGTATTTTTATCAATATTTCCAATTGTGTGTCCAGATTCTATTGTTCCTCTTATTTCTCCAGGATCTCCTTTTTTTCCTTTGGTAATGTTTAATATGTTTGTAGTAACTAATTCTCCATTTGCAATTTTAATAAGCTCTGATGTATCAACATCAATTATTCCATGTCCAAGAGTTCCAAACATTCCAGAACTTGGTTCATAAAATGTAAGTGTTCCTACTCCTGCTGCTGCATCTCTAACCCATAGTCCTATTTTATATTGATTGCCACTATTTTTTATTGGCTTTATACTTGTTGTAATAGTTGTATTGTCTCTTATATATTTAACTGATATTTCTTTTCCACTACATTTGTTTACAGCTTCCATTAAATCTTCTGTATTATCTATTGCTTTTTTGTCTATTTGTACGATTCTGTCTCCTTCTTTTATTCCTGAATTTTCATAAGGTTTTTTTCCTTCTATTTCAGACATTCCAACAACTAAAACACCATCAGTATATAATTTCATTCCAATAGCATTTCCCATTGGAATTACTTTTGTTTTAGATATTACATTAACATTTATTTCTTTTAGCTTAAATATATTAAAAAAGCTTAAATCAAAATCAATTTTTCCTAGTTTATTTACTTTTGTTTTATTAATATTGCTTGCTGTTTGCATAGTTTGATAATTTACTTTTGGCTTTATATATAATCCTAAAAGTGTAAATATGTTTAAATTTTCACCTTGCATTATTATATAACTACTAGGTAGTAAAGTAATATTACAAACATAAGCAAACACTAGCATTAGCAATATAACTATTATTATTTTTTTATATAATTTCATATAGTCACTCTCCTTTATTTAGAGTAACCATATTTTATATTTTTAAACTTTAAATTTATTAATTATTAAATGCATCTACATTTGATTGATATAAATCATACCTTTCTCTTGCAAGAGCTTTTAAATATACTGCTCTTATTGTATTTAAATTTCTTACCCTGTCATCTGTAATTTGCTCATCCTGCCAATTACTATCTTTTCCAATAATTTTTCCTGTAATTACTTGGTCTATATCATAAGTATTTGCTGCATTTACTATACAATAATAACATGATGTTATATTTTTATCGTTTCCTAAATTTTGTGGATAAAAATATCTATAATCTCCCTCTGAAATTCTTACAGTTTGCCTTATAAAACTTGTGTTGGCATAAGCTCCAACTATAGTTATATTTTCTGATGGCAAATTTGTTTGCATTAAATGTGGACAACCTGCCAAATGATATTCTCTATTACCATTGCTATCTCGTGTAACAATATATATGTTTTCTTTTTTTACAACTTCTTCATTATTATTGTTTGTAATTACACAATAGTTATTGTAATATTTATGCCCTATTGGTATTCCTTGTAAGAATGTCATAACAGAAACATTGTTAGTTATTTTTCCCCAATCTATTTCTGAAAGTTTTGGCATTCTAAATTCATAGGTATTACTTGAAAACAAATTATAGTTAGCTATTGCTGCTGTTAAATTTGTTTCAATAGATTTTCTTATTGCAGCCATTCTGTTTTCATTAAATGTAGAACCTGAAAGTAATGGATCATTTGATCTCGAAGCTTTAAATATTGGATTTGTTCCAGTATCTACTGCAAAATCATTTATTTGATGATTTTGTGAGTCAACTGCATCATCTTGACTAATGTTTCCTATTAATGTTGAAACCTTCTCACTAAATTTCTTTGCATTATAATAAAATTCAAATGCACTAGTACTATATAGATGTCCTCCACTTGTTCTTGCTCTTAAATATTCTTGTAATGTAGCATTTATCAAATATGTTTTATTATAATTATTGTAATAAAAATAATTGTTGTTAACTCCATCATAATATATTTTTTGTCCATTATGTTCAAGATATTCATAGTCTCCACTAGTTTCATCTGAAAAAGCTATATGTTCTGATAATATTTCTTTTTCTATTACAATTCCATTATATTTAAGTTTCCACGATAAAGGGGCTTTTCCATAATTAATATCTGTTACAGAATCAGGATTTATTAAATAACCTGATAGAGTTTTATAATTTCCATTTATTTTTCCATATATATTAATTGCATTATCTAAAGTATAATTAACTATAAAGTCACTATTTCCTTTTATATATCTACATGAATAATATATATATGTTTTAAGTCCATAATTTGGATCATTAGATTTTAATTCATTTTCATCTAGTATTGGTTTTCCATTATTTTCTGGGTATACATTATCATATTTGCTACATATATAATAACCATCATATAATGTATATACTAAAGCAGGAACATAGTCTTGCAAGCTTTTTCTAGTTAATGCTTCACTATTACCAAGTGAATTAAAGAAGGTATTAACAGCTGCATCTATATCCCTAATTTTAGAATCACTTACACTTGAATACCTATTATTTACTGTGTTTATTTGAAATGCTATTACAGAGTCATAAGTAGCTACACTTAGTTTAGTATTATATTTTGATTGAAGGGTTATTGTATCTATCTCTGATCTAATATATAACGCTGTTACTGTTATTATTGGTATCATTATAATAATAAATACTACAGCAATAAGTTGAATTTTCATCCTTGTACTTTTCTCCCTTCTTTTTAAATTTTTTATTAACAAAGGGAGTGATAAAGCTCACTCCCTTCCGTATTATACTTAACAGGGACTATAAAATCCCAATATAATTAATTAGTTACTTCCATTAACTGTAACAACGCCACCATGTGATGCTGCAATTTGATAAGAAGTGTCTCCTGCAACTTGGTAAAAGAAATTTCTTAATAATTGAGCTATAGTTTGGTTAGTATTTTTTACTGTTACTGAAACCATATCTCCTTCTTTCAATTTCATTTTTCCATTTTTATTTAACTCTTCTTTTATTTGACTTGTATATTTATTATAGTATACATTTTCACCTATTTTTGTCATTTCAGCTTGTGTTACTTTTACACCTGGGTTTTCATCTAATTGTTGTACTTTCATTTCAACTTCAAATGAATTTCCAGTTGCATTAATTGTTTGTAAATATTTTTCATAATCAGCTAATGTAATTTTTCCTGTTGTTCTAATGTTATCTACAAACTCATTTGTTGCTGTTTGAACAGCTAATTCAGAAATATCATCTGTTCTTTCTGATAATGACATAAGTGGAAATACAAACATTAAAATAGCAGCTAAAAATATTGCAATTATTGTAATTAAACTATCTCCCATAACTAAATACTCCTTTTAACTTACTAATTGATATATAATTACTCTTTTCTTTCTATTTTTTAATAGTTCATTAGTCTTTTGTTCTTCATCTGTACCAATGTTATAAGTATATTCACCAATCATTTCATAAAACTGTTTGCCAGAATACTTACCAATAAATCCTTCAGCATTTAACAATTCACTTTTATAATCATAAAACATTCCACTTCCGTCAGGAAAATAAAATTTATTACCATATAAAAAAGCGTCAATATTAGCTTTATAATCTGTAGGTGAACCTGTCCATGGCTCATGTCTGATGGTTTCTTCATCAACATCAAATGTGCATACTGGATTATCATCACTATTATTACTATAATATTTTCCTATTAAACCTTCATTAGGGTTTACACCAAATTCATCTGATCCTCCGCCCCATGAATCTTTATTAGTTTTTGTTCTATATAAAGGAAGAGGGTTACCACTTCTATCTAAAAACAAAATAGTAAAATTTTCTTTATAGTATTTATAAATAGTTGGAATAATAGCCTCTAGTCCAACAATTCTATTTTTTTGGTTAGTAGTTTGTTCATATTCATAAAAAGATGTTACATCACTACTAGAAAGAACTACTTTTGATACATCATTTAGTTGAGAAAACATTGCTATTGCTATTGATAATGCCATAACAAATATCATAGCCGCAAAAGCTATTTTTAAAGCATCTGTTGCGTTTTCCATGTATTAACTTCCTTAAAAATTATTATTGTTCTGTTATAACACAGTCAACTATATAGCCTGTCTTTGTGTCATACCCGAAAGCTACTTTGTATTGTTTTCCAGCTTTAATTTTAGCTTTTTCTGTATTAACTGTTGTTGCTGTTACAACTGCTGTTGGTGCTGAATTACCTGGTGTTCCTCTTCCAACAGTTACTTTAACATTTAATGATGCATCATCTTGGTGACTATTATTATGAGCTCTTATAACATCACATAATGTTCTAGCACTTGTTCCTGAAATCAATCCTTCATATTGTTCAAATGGACTATTATATGATTTTACTTTTTGCTCATCAATTCCTGTCTTTCCAACTGCAGCTGCTGCTTGCTGGTATATAAACATAGCTAAACTTATAATTAAAATTGATAATATAATAGCTCCTGCAATAATCAAAGCTTTTGATGCGTTTTCCATAAAAACTTCCTCCTTTTTACTTTTGTTTTTTTATTTATTATTAGATTTCTCTAATGATAATATCTTAATTATATATTTGCTCAAAATATAAGCTTTTTATACATTTTGTGTTTTTATGATATTCTATTTGTGTACATTTAAAAGATGCTGTTGCAAATACATTTACAAAGCTTTCTGTTTGCTTTTGTGAAATTTCTTCCATTTTTATCAGTCTATCACTATCTAAGAATTTAATAGTAATTTGTACTGAGTTTTTATTATTATCTTGGTAATATATAGTACCCTCTTCTTTTGGTACACCATTTTTTTCATTGTCGTTTATTGCTTTGTTTATTATACTAATTAGTGTTGTTCCTAATATTTCTTGCTGATAAAAATTTTCATATTCTTTATTATTTTTTTCAGCATATTTTACTAGTTTTCTTGTGTTATTTATATATAACCCCACTACTGCTACTATTACAAGCAATAAACTTAAAATAATTATTAATGTTTTTTTCATTATTATTTCCTTTATTATAGCATTAAATATTTTTAAATGTAAACACCTTTTTTGTATTTTTTTATAGAATTTTCTGGTATTTAAAATTCCTTAAAATTTATATAACATACTCTTTTTGTATATGAACTAATTACTGGTGAATCTGTTATATAATAATATTTAGTTTGTCTTTCTTGTTTAGTAGTTCCATCATCTTGTATAACAGGTACTAAATGTGTTGCATTATTTTTAATAAATTCTATTTTTCTTTCATTATCCCATTTTTCTAAATTTCTATAAGATGTTCCTAAATCAACTTGTATGTAACTAGTTGTTTCATCATATCTAGACAAACTTTCTATTTCATAATATTTATTATTTTGTTGTGCCAAATTAACTAGTGTAATAATATCATGTGCTGTACATTTTATACGTTGTTCAGCACTGCTCTCACTTGAGTCAATACCATAATATTTTAAAAATTGAGCATTAAATTTATCAATTTGAGTATCTTCCATTTTTTTATATGCTTCCGAGCTATACTCTGCATAAGTAGAAAATAAATATACACCTAAAGATAATATCATTACACCTACTAAAACTGAAGCTGCCATTAATAAAGCTTTTGATGCATTTTCCATTTATAGCTCCTTTCACATATAAATTTTATAACCCCTGTTCTTTAAATATAATTTTTTTAACTCTTGTTCCATTATAGTAATCATCATATTCATATTGATGTTGTGTAAATTGTTTATTTTTAAATTCTGTTGATTCAGATTTTAAATTTTGGTACTCGCTAATTAATTTACTTAATTGACTGTTACTATCCATTGCTTGCTCTACTTCTTCTTCTGAAAGTCCTGCAGACATTAAAAATTGTCTTAATGTAGCCCAATTCATACTCGCAAGTTTTTCTATTTTTTCGCCATAAGCTTTTTTGTTTTTTGCTTCATTTAATTTTTTTTGTAGAGTTTCAAAATCTGATATCAGGTCTTTATAAGAATCATCTCTAGTATAATTATCTTGCATACATATTGGACTTGAAATACCCTTTGAATATACATGTAAAACAATTGCATTATATCCCTTTAAATCAGCTTGTCTTTTATTATAATCATCTATCAAATTTGCAAGTGATAAAAGTTCACTTCCATACAATGCTCTGTCAAAAGTTTCTATTTGTCTATTATATTCTGCTAATTTTTTTACCTCTTCTGTACTTGCTTCACTGTTTTTTAAATCGCCTAGCTTACCAAACATAAATACAAGTGTAGTTATTATTAGTAAAGAAAGTAATACAGATCCAGCCATTATTAATGCTTTTGATGCATTTTCCATATTTAACTATCCTTTCTTTTTGATTTATATTGTTGATGACATACTATCAAATGTTGTAGACATACTTGTCAATCCTATAAATACTAATGGTATAATCAAATATCCGACAAAAAGTACAACCATTGGTGTAAATCCAATTATTCTTCCTATTCTTCCTTTTCTAGCAATTAATCTTTCATTAGATTCTTTTCTTTTTGCTTGGTAATAGTCTCTTTCTGTATCAAGTTCATCAAATGCATCTGCAATTGGAATTTTTTCTACTGCTGCTTGTAAGCTTTCAACAATACGGATAAATTGTTGATAAGAAACTTCTTCTTTTAGTTGTTCTAAAGCTTCCCAAGCACCACTTTCATAGTTATTAACACATTTACTAATTGGCTCTTTAAAAATATTTGCATATCTTTCAAGCCATTCTAGTATAATTTCTACATTAACCCTCTCTATTTTCATAAGCATCAATATAATAGTATTAAACTGCATTACTTCGTCTTCCATTTCCATTTGCCTCATTTTTGCTTGGAACATCAAAAGCCAAATTGGAGAGTTATATGCAACTATTGCTAATACCATTGCAATTAGTATTTCAAACCATTGCATTTTTTCTGTATTTACAGTTTGTATTTTTTTCAAAATTCTCTTGGCTGCAGTTTCAATTTCTTTGTCATTACTATCTATATAGTCTTTGTTTATTTTTCCTTTTTTCATAATTTTTTCTAGGTCTTCTTGTGTAACTTTTGTATTTCCCTTATAGTAATTAATATATTGATTATCTGATTCTGTAACTTCCATCGCTGTTTTTTTATCTTTTTCATCCATTTCACCAATTATGTTATAGGTTACTGTTGGATCTGTATAAATGTTGTTTATAGTAATTCTGTGTAATTGTCCTATTAAAAATACTGATACAATAAACACAAGTATACATAAAACAAGACGATTTATATAAATCCACTCCATTTTATCTTTTGTAGCTGCTGCCTTCATTTTTTCTTTTAGTTCTCTATATTCCTTTGTACCATCTTTTGGTACAAATAAATTTACAAACTTTTTGATAACAGGCACTCTATATAGTTTTTCTTGCCATGGATTTTCAGTATTTTTTGTATTCATGGCTGTTGAACCATTGTCTTTTAATTTTCTTGTTAATATATAGCATATAAAAGTAATTATTAATAATAATATTTGTACCAACATTCCATTTCTGCCATTGTAGAATGCTTCTGTAAAGCTAAATTGTGATATAGACCAATTTTTTATCGGTTCAATAAAAAGCATTGGTACTATTGAAATTACAGCTAAACTTTGGAATGTATAGTCTAATTTGTCTCTTTTTAATATTTCTAATTGCATTTCTTGTGTAATATTATTTAAGTTTTTTAAATATAATGATGAATTATCAATTTTACGATCACCAAACTCTTTTGTTAAGTATGAAACTCCAGCAAATTCTTTTAAATAACTATTTGGAGCAACATCATAATATTTTTCAAGTTCAGATTCAGGATCATTTGAAATTAAAACTTCATATATTTTTTCTGCTTGCCTTGACATTTCTGGTTTATCATCATCTTGTGCTACTTGGTATATTGCTTCTTCAACCATATTAAATTCATGATATGCATGTCTAATTTCTGAGAAGAAGTCAATTTGTTCTTTCAAAAGTTTATTATCTAGTTTATCAACCATTCCATCTATAAAAGTGTCAATCATAAACAATTCAAAAATCAATAACATTGTCATTAATAATGTGTTATTCTTGGTAATAGCTATTATAGCTACTGCCAATGGTAATACAATTAGCATTGTATTAGTCAATATTTTAGAAGCTTGTTTTCTTGTTAAGTATTCATCATCAACATTTATAATTGCCAATCTTCTTCTAAGCTTTAATAGGTACCTTTTAAAGAAAGGTGTTTTAAGATAAAATACATATAATTTTTGATACATAACTTCTGATGAAAAACTTTTTTCTTTAGTACCTTCACGTAATTTTCTAATTTGAGCAATTTCTGAGTTTTCACTTTTCTTTTTTATTATTAGAAAAGCTATTACAATTACAGCAAATAATGCGCTTATTCCAATCATAAAATATTTTAGCATTTCATTGCTCATATCCTAAAATCACCTCGCCTTCCTTTGTTTTATATTGTTTTTTTTGGTTTTCTTCCTCTTTTTTTAGTTCCTTCTGCTGGTGTTTCTTCTTCAAAATCATCTTCTCTTTTTAGTTTTATTCCCCAATTTCTTTGTAAGAAATCATCAAATCCATCAAGATCACTATCATCCATATTGTTTCTCATTGCTTTTATATTAGCTTCTGTTATAGGGTTTGTTAATACATAATTTCCATCTTGATATTCTAATATATTTCTATATTTATATAATTCTCTGTTAGTTGTTTTAGTAAAAAATATGGTTGCATTATCCATAAATTTTTCTAATTTTCCTTCTAAGCTTTTTTCTTTTCTATAATCATAAGTGTATTCATTTTTTTCTTCAACTGGTATACATTCTGTAACTCTTTCTATGTATCTTCTTCCTCTAAAGTCTTTTACTAAATGTATGTCAAAGTTTAAAACTTGAACAACTTGTTCTTCTGCCGTTTTTTCGTCTTTAAATACTCCAGCTCTTAACATTGAGTTACGAAGTGCTGTAACTAAATCCGGAAATGTTTTAGCGTGGTGAGTAAATAATGTAAATTTAGATGCAACCTGTGCTGATTGAATCATCCATGATGCAACAGGGTCTGTAGCAACCTCACCGATGATGTTAACAGAACCGTCAGTCTTCTTTTGAACGTCCAAACAGTCTTGTCCAGAAACAGTTTCTGTTTCTCTCATTGATAATATATTTCTAGTTGGATATATTTTTCTTAAGTGAAGCTCGAATGCTGTTTCAGTAATACGAAGGTTCATTGTTTCGTATATGTTTTCAATCATGGCCATAAGCATTGTTGTTTTTCCGGCATCCTTGTTCACCAGTTAGTGATATAATTCTTGCACCTTTTACTAAGTATTTTAATAAATCAATTGCTTCATCTTTTCCTGGAAATCTAATTATTTGTTCAAGTGATGCACGTTGTACGTCGAACTTTCTTACGAAGAATGCCCATGTTTCAGACATACTTGGTCTAACAACAACGACACGAGATCCATCTTTCATTTCATTGATTTTGTAACCATTTGTATCAGATAACTGACCAGGATTATTGTATTTGTAAATGTTTTGGCAAACTCTTTTTAACTCAGCTTCTGATCCAAATGATAAGAATGCAAGACGAATAGATTTACCATGGAACATAATCCAAATACTATCACAAGCACGTGGGACTTTATGATCTGCTATTTGTTGTAGATAGTCTCCATCAGATTGTGCAACTTGGCTTAGGAATGACTCTGGAAGACCAGATACACCTCCTGAGATACCATCAATATTCATATCTCTTATTTCATCAATAGAACTATATCCTTTATAATGTTGATAAATTCTTTGAACAACAACATTTAATTTATCATCAAATGTAAGTACAAAGTTTTCTTCTTCAAATATTTTATTTACTTCATCTGCTGTAATTACATAGCAAGGTTTTGCTTCACCTTCTACATATTTCAAATCATCAAGATGATATTTCTTGATTATTTCAGCCATTGCTTCATAGCCAAATTCATTTTTATACATATATAGTATAATATCAAATTTGTCTTGTGCAGTTAAAAGAGATGGTATGTCAAAAGGTATAGATGTTGATATGTTAGTTTCATTTACATTGTACTCTTTTGATAATAAATCATATATTAATTCCTTAATATATTTTTTATCATTTACGTCCCCATAAGTACAGCCTTTTAGTGCTTTTTTCAATTCGTATTTTTTCTGTTTTCTTCTTTTCAATTCTTCTTCTGAAAGTCCAATATCATATAGGTTGATTTTTGTTATTTCATCTAGTCTGCTTTTAACAAAAGCAGTCATTTTTTCTAGTGTATATGTTTTATCATCAACTTCAATGTTTTCTTCTACTTGTTCTGTCTTTCTTTTTTTGATGAATTGAAAAAGTAGGAAAAAGGCTATTAAAATTACAATTACAATTAAAAGCAAGTTTGGCATTTCTTTTTCTCCTTTCATTTAAGCTACTTTTTCATTTGTAACTCCTGCATCTTAACAATTATATTATTGTCTAAATTTTTAAGTTCTTTTACAAACATAACATTTCTGTCAGTATCATCTGTAATACTTCTTAATTTTAAAAGCAAATCTATGACTGTACCTTCTGAACATGCTTCAAAAAACAATGTGTTATAAGGTACAACTGATACTTGTTGTTTTTCTCTTAAATATTTAGTAATATTTTTGTCATTATATTTTGAAAATTTATCATATCTTCCAATATTTAATATAATATTTTTTCTTCTGTAAAATTCACTGTTTTCTCTTAGTGCTATAAAATCATCTATTGTTCTTAATCTTTGTGTTAGATTCATTACAATTATATCTGAAGTTTGTAAGATTTCTGTTACTTCTTTTGGTGGCATTCTTTTACTTAAATCCACAAACACAAAATCATAAAATTTATTAGCTGTTTGTAATATTTCAGTATAGTATTTTGCTATTTCTACATATTCTTGATATGATCTAGTATTAGGTGATAATAAAACATCTAATCTATTTTTTAAAACTATTTTTGAGTAGTTTCTTACTATTTCTGTATTAGTTCTATTAGTATTTAATGCTTTTATTAATCCTTCAACTCCAGAAACAAGTCCAATTGTTCCAACATCTTGTTTTAGCACTCCTCCTGTTGACCTAATTTTATTATATTCCCAAAAGCAATTTTCCAAAGTTAAATCATTAAAACCTGTAGAAATCATAAGTATTTTATAATTATGTTCAATTGCCATATATGATGCTATTGCTGCCATAGATAGAGTTTGTCCTGTTTCTTTTATCTCATTACTACAAAATGTTATAACTGCCATTAGTATCAAACTCCTTTTTCTAACTGTTTAAAAACTTTTCTCAATTCATTTTGTTCTTGTTGACTTTCCAGTAATTCACTTGCTATATACATTAAACTTCCTTTATATAGCTCTGTTAATTTTTTAAATTTTATTTTTTGAACCATTTGGTTTTGTATAATAACCCCTGCGTCACCTTGTTCAAATGGAAAATATATTGTTTCTTCACTCCAGTTTACTTTCGCTCCTAATGATAAAAAATTAAAATATTCTTCTTCATCATAAGAAAGATTTTTTGCAAATAGTACCTTTGTTAAGTCAAGTCTTTCTTGTAAACCAGATAATATTTCTAATCCTCTTCTTAAAGTATATACATCTAGTCCTGTGACAAAATAATTTTTGTCTGCCATTTGTATATTAAAGCTTTCCAAACACTCGTGACTGTCTATGTCTATAAATATATAATCATAATCTAAATTTGCTTGTTCTGATATTCCTAAATAGCTTTTTATAGAGTAATAGTCATAAAATCCAACTGCAATATCAATATCTTCATACGTCGTAATATAAGTTTTTGCTGGAGATATTGCAGGGACAATATATTTTGCCTTTTGTAAAAAAGTTGTATCTATTACTAAGACTCTTTTATTCATAGCAGTTAATATTCTTGCAATATATATTATTAAATCTGTTTTATCATAAGCTCCTATAAAGCCTATTGTTTTCATCTGTACCTCCATTTATTGTTTAATAGCTTCCACCTAAAGATTCTAAGTATTTTTGTCTTTCTTCTTGCATGTTTTTAATTTCTTCACTTAGTTTTGATTTAATATTTGTTTCTGCATTATCTTCATTTTGTTTTAAAGCACTGTTAACTGGATTTCTAACTGCTGCTTTTTTGCCCTCATATCCTTGAACTTCATTATTTCTTTTAATAATTTCATTTGCTGCGGCTGTTACGCAGTTAGGATCTCTTGATATTAATGTTATTGTTTCTGAATTTGGTAAGTATGTTTCTGTTGCTGCTTCTTGCAATCCTGGTTCAATATATTCAGTTGCATATAGCAAAGCACCTTCTATTTTATATGATTCAACAAGAGCACAATTTAATGACAATATTTCTGTTTCAGATAGCTCAAGCCAAAGTGTATTTAGTGATGCAACGCCTTCTATTGTAGGTATTTCTATTTTTTTGTGTGATACAACAATATAGTCTCCACCACTTGGTAATCTCAAACGAATATCTACATATTTTCCGCTTTCCAATTGTGAGCCAAGAGAGATTGTATTGTATTCTACTTTTCTAACATCTTTCTCAAGTTCACCTTTAACTTTTACCATATCAGAAGTAATTACAGTTCCTGATTTTAAGTTAATTTTTGAAATAACATCAACTTTTTTTATTAAATTTCCACTTTCATCTATTATATTCATCATTTTTTCCAAGTCCATTGGATTCAAAACATTTGATGGAATAGCTGCCATATCCATTGTTTTTTGTTCTAGTTTATCAGTTGTTACAGACTCTCCTGATTCGATGTCTTGTTTTACAACATAAACTGTTTTTAATGCAGCTTCTGCCTCTTTTTGAGCTTTAGTTAATTTAGTTAATTGTAAAACTAAAAAACCTATTATAAGTCCTGTTATTAATAATGTTACTAATATTCCTAAAAGGAATGAGTTTTGAGCCTTTCTTTGCATTGGATTTATTGCCATTTTAAGTTCCTCCTTGTAATTTTTATTATACCTATCACTTAGAATTTATTTTACAACATTTTTTTATTAAAAACAACAAGTTTATATCCTTGTAATATAAACTTAACATAGTTGTAATATATTTGTAATATATCACAACTATGTTTTGAATTTATTTATATGTTGCTTAATACAACTATTTATTTTTTAGTTCTTTTTAATCAAGAAAAGCTCATTTTTATTATCTTCTTCTACAATTACATCTACAATTTGAAGAATTTGAATTATTGTTTGAAGTCAATAATGTTGTATTACTTGTTAGCTCATTTCCTTCACTAGATAAATTAGTGCTAATAGTAATTGGTCTTTCTGTTACTCTATAAGTACAGTTATTTTGATTTGCTATCATTCTTAAAAGGTTGCAAATCATTCTTACTAATACAGCTGTTATATAAGCCAGTATAGTATATGCAATAGTATAAACTAGAAAACTAGAATCAAATGCAGAAAAAGCCACAACTAAGTATATTGCAAAAAAAGTTGCAGCAACTAGTAAAGGGTTATTTAAAATTTTCTGTAATACAATAGCCAATACAATTGTTGCAACTGGAAGAGCAAAAAGAAGTAATAAATTGTTCATATTTTTCTCCCCTCTCAATTTGTTTTTACTATATTGTATGGAAAAAAATTAAAAGCGTTACAAAAAAGCAACACTTTATGTGTTGCCCTTTTAATTATACTCTACATTCATTAAAAACAAGCCTTGTGGTGGCAAAGTTTTTCCTGCTTTTTGTCTGTTTTTTGCTTCAATAATATCTTTAATTTCCTCTGGTTTAATGTTTCCTAATCCCACTTCTAGCAAGGTGCCTGCTATAATTCTTACCATATTATATAAAAAACCATTTCCTGTAAGGCTAATTATTATTTTATCTTTGTCTTTTTCTACCTTTGCATCATATATTGTCCTTACGCTACTCTTGCTACTTGTTCCGCTAGACTTAAAACTGCTAAAGTCATGTTCACCCACAAAATATTTTACAGCTTCTTGCATATTTTTTATATTTAGTTTTTGTGAAACATGATATGTTAAATTTCTATATATTGCAGTTCCTTGTTCTGAATTGTCTATAACATAATTATATGTTTTACTATGGCAATTATATCTACTATGAAATTCTATAGGTACCTCTTCTGCTCTTTTCACACAGATAGATTTTTTTAACTGTGAATTAATTGCAGTTGCCATTTTCTCTATTGGAAATTCTGATTCAATTTTAAAATTAGCTACTTGTCCATAAGCATTAACTCCTGCATCTGTTCTTCCAGATCCAATCAAGTCAACTTGTTTTCCAGTAACATTTTGTATGGCTCTTTCTATTTCGCCTTGAATATTTAATTTATTAGGTTGTTTTTGCCACCCATTAAAGTCTTTTCCATCATATTCTATTGTTAGTTTTATATTTCTCATTTCTTACTCTCCGTTCACTTTCAGCTTATATCATTTTATTTTTTATTTACTTCATTAATAAGTCATTACAGCCTTATTACAGCCTTGCGAAAAAAATTATTATTCTTTCCAATTAAACCCATCAATAATTCCTTTTATGTATATTTTTCTTGTATATTTTTTTAATATTATTGACAATACCTTTTCTATAAAGTTTAATTCCATATCTATATCCTCCTTATGTTTATTGGAGATATCTCTTATTATATTTTACCATATTATGTTAAATAAAATAACTCCACTAGAAGATAGATATTATCTTGAATTTTCCTTGCCATTATTGAGTTGCACATTTCGACAATTTTCGACTTTTATTTTAAATTTTCTAATAATTTATCCATATATTCACTAGCTACATCTTTTTTTATATGTAGTTCTTTCTTTTTGCTATTAATATACTTTAAAACCTCTTCTATTTCTTCATGTTTTATATAACTTTCTATATTATTTAACATTTCCAATATTTCAGTATTGTTCATAATAACACCTCATTTGCCTAAATTTGAGTATATTATAACACAAATACCTATATTGTAAAATAGTTATCTTCAATTTAAGTCAAATTGCAGATAGTTAAAATCTTTATTACTTTCTTTTAAAATAGATATATTGGGAGGAGGTGATTAAGATGATACAAGTTAAAGTAAATGAATTATTAAAGAAACAAAAGAAGTCAAAATATTGGTTTGTAAAAAATATGGAAGGAGGTTATCAATCACTTACTAGAATGATGAATAATGAAACAAATAGTATTAAATTTGATACATTAGAAAAAATGTGTGATTTATTCGATTGTGAAATAGGAGATATTATTGTTAGAAAAAAAGGAAAAAGAAAAAATAAAGATAAAGGAAATAAAAAAGATGAGTAAATTAATGAAACAATATCAAGAATTTAAAAAAGAAGATCCAGATTCAATTTATATTTTTCAAGTTGGTATTTTTTACAATATATTAAATGAAGATGCTAGAATAGTATCTAATAAAATTGGATTAAAATTAACCAATTTAAGTCCAGAGATTATAAAGTGTGGTTTTCCAATCGCCAAATTAGATAAATACACACAATTGCTTGATTCTCACAACTTAAAATATAAATTAGTTCCTACTCATGCATCTTCTAATCAAAATACTTCTTACAACAATATTATTAAACAGATTGAAAATATTGACCTAAATAATACTACTTGTAAAGAGGCTTTTGATATACTATATAATATACAACAAAATTTAAAGAATATACAATAATAGGGAGATTATTTCTCCCTACTATATTTTTAATACTTGTCCTACATAAATTTTGTTTGGATTTGTTATTCCATTTTTCTTTGCAATTTGTTGATATGTAGTTCCATATTTAGCAGCAATTCCTGATAAAGTATCTCCAGCTTTTACAATATATGTTTTTGACGAACTTGAATTTGATGTTTTATTTACTATGTCTTGAACTTCATCATATCTAGAACCTAAAACAATCTTTCTAGTTTCTCCATTTCCATATTTACCGCTTTTCACTTCACTTGCTAATGTATTTACATCTGCTGAATGTATATGATTTATAAAGTCTTGTACTTCGTTATATCTAGAACCTAAATTATTTTTTCTAGTCTCTCCATCGCCATAGTTACCATTCATTACACCTACTGCTAAATCTAATGTACTTCCTGTTGGTTCATTATTTGTTGGTGCTGATGGTTGTGTATTTGTTGGACTTCCACCACCAATTATTGATGGGTAATCTTTATATGCTTCATTCATATCCACATTACCAGATATACCATTTACACTACCACTAGATGTGTATTGCCATAGTCCATAAATGTTTTTATCAAATGATGCTCCTTTATTCCACCATGCAATCCATTTATCAAATCTATTTAGTCTTGAAGAATTTAGCTTTGTATCGAACCATGATTTTGAAGCATAAATTGCTGCATAGTATCCTGCTTCTTCAAACATTAAACATTCTTTTTCGCAAATAGATACTAGAACATCATTTGATGGCATACCATATTTTCTTTTATATCCATCTGCATCTTCCATATCAATAATCACTGGAAATTTTACTTTATCTTTATATGGTGCTAAAGTTTTTATTACTAAGTTTGCTTCGTTTATAGCATTGTTTACATTTAATGCATAAGAATATGTATATACACCAAATGGCATTCCTACTCTAATACATTCTTCTATATTTCTGATGGCTTTACTATCTACTGAATTTTGACCATAACTAATTCTTATAATAGCAAAATCAATTCCTGCAGCTTTTACTGCATCCCAATTAATATTACCTTGATGCGCTGATACATCTATACCTTTCATTATTCATTACCTCCAAATTCATTTTCATTTCTTTGGATTTCTCCATTTCCTAAAACTTCATTTTCTTCCATTGAAAATCCTCCTTAATAAATTTATTTGTTTTTGGCGTCATAAGCTACAACAGCTGTACCAACACCACCAACAGCTGTAATTACTGCTGTTATAATGCTATTGGCATCTAAATTTTCAATATGTATTAAGCAACCTATTATAGATGCTATTGCTATTATGATTATGTTTTGTATTGTTATTGGTAAATCATAATTCCATCCAAAGTGTTTTGACACTTTACCTGCAATATAAGTAAATACTGTTGTTATGACATATACTAAAAATTGAACTGTCATTATTCTTTTCCTCCTTTCATCAACTTTTCCCAACTATCATGAATGTATGTATTTAAATGTAAATCATTTATATAATGATCATATACTTCTGTTGCTCTTTGGATTTGTATGTCACTTTTGGAAATTCCATTTTTTATATCTTCTAAAAATTCTGTAAGATAATTTTTACATTGATTTTTATCTAACTTATCTATTCTAGTATCAATTATCTCTAGTTTTTCATCTATTGGTTTCAATGCTTCCTTGAATTTATTGTCAACTGCATTATCAACTGGCTTCTTTATTTTGCTAATAAAACTACAAATTGCTAAAATTGCATTCAAAAAAGTTGCGATTGATATAATAATCACTGATATATGTTCCAATTTGCTTACTCCTCCTCTCTTGTGATTTTTTCAATAAAAAAGGCAAAAAAACAACGCTTTAAAATTGATTTTAAGGCGTTTTATTTTTTTATTAATATACTTTTATTACTTGAATTTAAGGCATTTTTTGTATTTATATTGCGTAAGCAAATTATTCGTAGTCTTTCCCAGTTATTTCCTTATATTCTTCTTTGGTTATCCATTTTTCAACTGCATTGTATACTCTTTGTTTATTCCAAATTCCATTTTCATAAAATTTTTTTACTTTTTCAAAATTTTTGCTCATAATTTTAGACCTCCTCCATATCAACATCAGTCATCATTGCTAAATATTCAATATCACCTTGTATTTTTTGCTTATCTATCTCATCTTGTGATAATTCTCTTAATGCAAAATAGTATCCATCTTCGTTATGAACAATTTGTATTAATTCCATACGTTCATATTCTCTTTTTATATCTTGTTCATTTTCTTTTCCTTCAATAATTACTTTAGACAATTTTCCATCAAATATATCTTTTGTAATTTCCTCTTCTGATATAAAATTATTACCATTTAATTTTAAGTTTTTAAGTTGTGTTCCATCAGATAACGTAATTTTCCATGATTTTTCCATTTTGGTACCTCCTTAAATAAATCATAATATAATTGAGACATGCTTGATATTTGTTGCATAGACATTTTTTTATAATTTCCCGCCATCCAACTTTTAAAACTATTTTCTATGTCTCCCATTTTCATTTTTCCTTTATTCAATAACCTTTTATATGCTTTTAATTTTCTTCTTTCTCTTGTCACTGATTTCGGATTTATTTTCTTTATTATTCTCCCTGTTGATGTTAATGAATAATTTATTTGTAAAACCTTAAATTGCTGTGATAATTTTGCAATTCTTGTTTTTTTATCATTAATCACTAAACCTAACTCGTTTGATATAATTTTTATTTCTCTTAATAGTTGTTTCAAGAATTCTTTATCTTTATGAATAATGTAACTATCATCCGTATATCTTCCATAATATTTACAGCCTTTGACAATTTTTATATAATTGTCAATTTTCGATGGATAAGAAATACCAATATTTTGTGATGGCTGACTTCCTATGTCTACACCTCTTCCGTTTCTTTTATCTATATTAAATACATCAAATAAATTTTTCAAAATCCATAAAGTAATTTCTACTTCTTCTTTATTTGTTTTTCTTAAAAAGTTTTGTAAATTTTTTAAACATAAATTGTGAGGAATACTTGCATAATATCCACTAAAGTCAATCAATAATATATAACCATCATTGTTTTTATATTTTCTATAAAATTGATGTAAGTGTACCTCAAATCTTTTTCTATGAAAATCTACTCCTTTATTTTTTTGACTGGCTCCATTATCATAAATTAAATATGGAGAAATAGCTGGAGTTAAAACATTATCACAAAGTAAATGATTGATTGTTTTATCAACCATATTATTACTTGTAATATGTCTTACTTTTCCTCTTTCGTTTATAGTAAATTTTTTTCCTACAACTGGTTTGTATTTCCATTCTTTTAAACTTTTTAAAATCTGTGCTGTTTCCAATAAATGATTCATTTCAAAGAGCTGTGATTGATATTTAAAAGGTGCCCCTTGAATTGCTTTTGTTCCAGCTTCGTATATTTTATTTGCATCATAAAAAATATTCATTTAAAATCACTTTAATAGTATTACTGGTCGTAACCAAATACATAATGATTAGTATTTATCAATTCTGCTATTGAAGGGATAATCTTTCCTTTCCTTTTCCCATACTATACTGTAGAATCTAGTCCATATAAAATTTGTATAGGATGTGAAATCCGGACGAACACCGTTAGCGTTCGAAGCACTGTTATTGTTAGCATTGCCATTGTTGTTGACATTAGCGAAATTCGAAGAAGAAACAACATACAAAGATTACCCACTAATTATTATTTTTTTATATTTTTTAAAAATCTGTTGTCAGTTTGTCGAAGTGATTTAATCATATTAAATTCTTTTTGAATTTCTAAAACTAAATTCATATACTTATTAAGATCTGCATATAAACATTCTCCTGCATATTGAAGTTCATCTTGCAATGCATTACAACAGGCCATTGCTCTATCCATTTCCAATCTTCGTTCTTCAAATTCTGACATATATGTTGGAAATATTGTATTTGCTATTCTTAAATGCCTACTTATTCCAGTTGCTAATTCTATTACATTATCTGATATCCTGTTTATTTGGTTGCGATAAAATTTATACATACTTTCTTTAATTCTTATTTGTTCTTTTTCTTCTAAACCTTTTATTCTATTGTTTATTTTATCTTCTATTTTTGAAAAAGTAACATAAAAATTATTTTCAGCTAGATTAGTTACTGCTACTCTTATCATATAAGCATTATGAATTGTTTGTAATTTTGATTCTTTTCTTTCACTCTTTTTTATCTCTGACATTGTAAAATAATACTATTTCTCCTTTTCTGTTTTTCAACAGAATTATATCACTTAATTTTTATTATTTTAACTATCTTGAAAACTAACTATATTATGTGACAGGGCATAAAGCCCTGTCTGATGCCTGATTAATAGATTAGGAAAGCCGGACGAACACCGGAAGCGTACGAAGCACCGCCATGGTTAGCAGCGCCATCGCCGTAGACATTAGCGAAATTCGAAGAAGAAACAACATCTCTTAGCCAGTACCAATATCTATCTCCTGCATCATTTCTAGCAACAGTTAATGCTGGGTTTAATTTGAATAATGATAATTGTTGTTTATCTATTGTGTAATTATATGGTAAATTAGTACCACATTGCACATTATGGAAAATGTTACTTCCATAAACCATTATTTCATTCATTAACTCTATATCACTATCATACCATGAACCTGCACTTTCATATCCATTTGTTACTGCATTTGCAAGTAAATTTCTATGTTTTAATATATGGCTACTTTCAAAATCATTTTTTATAATATTTTTAAATGCTGTTAAATTAGTTTTATACATAGCACTTTCAATATATGCACCTGTTGTTACATTAGATGTATTCATTTGTGCTGTTCCCATTATTCTTTCTGGTATCATTAACACATGTGGTTTAGTACATTCCGTATCTCCCATATTAAGTCTGTAATTTATATCAGCTACTAAATATTTTCTTCCACTTGTTTTTCCTATAATGTAATCACCTATGAATATGTCATCAAAAGTTCCTGCTGCAATTTGTTTTGATAAAGTACCATCATAAAATAAATCAGTAATATCTTTTCCTCTATATATACCATTGTGTGCTCCAGCATTTTTTTCTACAACTACAGTATATAATTTAGATGCTGGAACTTTTTTTGTTGTTCCATTTTCTACATCAACAACAGGTAATACATCTGTTGCTTTTAGAACTTCTATTTCTTCAAGTTCAGAAATTTTTTTAATTCCCATTTTATAAAATCCTCCTTATTTTTACATTCCAGCAACTAATCTCTTATTATCTTCTGTCACAATATAGTTGCCATCTTCTGTTATAATTGGTGAAATAGCATCTTCTAAATCTTCTTTTGTTTCGTTTAATATTGTCGTTATTTCATCTATTTCTAATTGTATTTTTCCTGCTGCATCTTCACTTAATTGTCCTTTCATTTTTTCAAACCATGCATTAAAAGCATTTTCTTCTTCATTGAAGAAATCGGACATCATTGTTTTAAAATCTGAAAAATACTTGTCATGTTCCGCTTCTTGATCTGCATAATATTTTTTATATGCTTCTTGCCATTGAGCATATAAAGTAGATGTATCAACTTGATATATTAGACTAGTAACCCATGGACATTCTTCACTACCCCTACAATCAGTTATTAAATCTTGTGTAACACTTACGCAAGAAGGACTTATTGTAATATCTGCTAATCTAAATTCAATTATATCTTCATCGGTATTAATATCTGGGTGAATAGGATTACTTGATGCATTTCCTTTTCTATATACTATATTTCCAACTCTTCCAGCCTGCGTTTTATCCACCTGTGCTATAATACTATCAATTCTAGTCAAAACTTCTGTATTTTGTGATATAGTTATCATAAAATCGCTTGGATTCTCAAACCACTTATCACCAATAAGTGCACAACCTGCTGATACTATTATATTCATTCCATTATCTGCAGAAAACACTTGTAAATAATCTGATGGTTCGCCTTTTGGTGTTGCAAATACTCCGTTACTTATTAATTTTCTATATGGTCTATTCATATCTTCTGCTGAATATGTCCTATCATTATTAATTGCATCAAAAAAGCCTGCGTTAACTTCAAATTTAACATCGTTTGCCATTTTTTTGCCTCCTTTTTATTATTCTACATTTTCAAAAGTTGGTTCCATACTGTAACCATTTTCATCTTGATTTTCTAATATTTCACATATTCTTGCTTTTATAGAAATACCATATTCATTAATAATACTAACAATATCTCCTAAATTATAGTCCTTTTTGTATATATAATTTACTCCAACTATTATGTTTCCAGTAAATGATGTAACAGATTTATAAGCTGACATTTTTTCATATCCTATATTTTTTAAATTTTCAATATAAATATTACTACATAATTGAACTTTAGTAACTTCACCAGCATCATCTTTAGTAAGTATTGCAATGTTTGTTCCATTAATTTGATAATATATTACATCATTTATAGTTTTTTCCTTACCATTTGGATAACTACTTACTAACTCACTATAATCAATTTCACTCGAAATATCTCGAGCATCAATATATAGTTCGTGTCTATTAATTCCTTTACCAGCACCAATAGTTGCAGTTATTCTTTCTACACCTTCCCCTTCTCCAGCTATCAATGCAATATTTTTTATATTGCTATCATCTTTTGAATATGCTGTTGTTGAAATGTTATCGTAATCTTGTGAGAAAGTAATATAATTACTTTTATCTTCTCCTTTATATAAAGCAAATACAAAGTTTTCATTGATAATCGTAACTTTATATCCCCAACCATACTGTTTGCATAATTCTTGTATTTTATTTCCTACATAATCATAAGTTACTTGCTCACTTATTGTTTCTGTAAAACCTACTTTATCAGCAAGAATAAAATTTTTAATTTTTCTATCTGGATTTGTTGGATTAATAATAGAATCATTAATTAATTTTCTAATATAATCTTCAACAAATCCATTAAAATTAGTTTGTTTTTCAACAATTCTCTGATTTAAAATGTTTTTTATATCTGTACCAGTAATAATAATTTGATTTCCATTTTCTTCATCTGTTTGTATATCTATTTTTTTAATTTCACAAACCATATCATCATCAGTACGAGAAATATATTTACATTCTTCTATTTTCCTAAAATTTTCTTCAGTAGCAGAAATAACTAATTCACAATCACCTAAATCATTATATCTTGGTGCCCATATAATATTTGAATATGTATCAATTATATGTTTTCTTTTTCTATTTTCATCTAATAAGTATAACTCTTCCATATAACACTACACTCCTAAATATACTTTATAATATTTAAAATTAATATCAACTAGCATATCATCTACACCATCATCGGCTAAAAAGCTAAATTTATTATCTCCTATTCCCAATTGAAAAAATGTTGCACCATTTCTAACATAAGGAATTAGATTATATTCGACCGCTTCTCTAGTTAATATTACTGACTTACTTCCTCTATTACAATTGATTACTAATTTATCATTCTTAATAAATTCATAGTCAATAATAAAATTCTTTCCAGTATCAACATTACGAATTTCTAACTTATTAACTGTTCCCATAAATAGTACATTAATAATTAAACCAGTTTCACTTTCACTATCATTTATAACATTAGTTATTTTTTCTAATTCGATAGTAGAAAATGCAACTGGTTTATCTATATTTATGGAAAATGGAAATGTGAATTTTTTTATACTTTTTGAAATACTTTGTACTATTGTTTCAACATCTTTAAAATAAGGATTTGGACATAAAATAGAAATTTGAGCTACTTGTTTTTGAACAAATCTTGGAACTTCGAATGTTTGAACATATCCTTCTATAAAAACATCTCTCTCATCATCTTTAAAGTAAATTTTGCACCATTCTTTATTTCTAAAATGTTTATATAATGCTAATCTATTCTTTTGAACATCACCATTAATATAAACAGTAATAACAATCTCCCTATTTGGAATTCTCGAACTATTAAAAGAAGATCCATCACCATTAGCATAATTTGACATATTTACATTTGCATTTGGAGGGTTTAACCCAGTAATATCTGCTACTTGATAATTTTCTTCATTATGAGTAAGTTCGAGAGTTGATCCTTTTGCATTTTCAATTTTTAAAGTAAACATATCTTCCCTCCTATTATGTTGATGCTAAATTTAATAAATTTCTTGTTTGTCTATATAATTCTAATCTTGATGGTTGTTTAGGTGCATTAATTACTTGTGTAAAATTATTAATATTTGAAGTTGTATTTGATATATTATTTATACTAGATGCATTATTTTGCATTTGATCTTTCATTTCATTTGCTACTGCTTTAATCCAATGTTTATTTCTTTCAAGTGGAACTACCGCTTCAGCTCCATTACCTTCTAACAATCCAACTTCTCCTTTTTTAAGAACTCCACCTTTTTCAAGTCTTGGTAAATTAACTCTACTAAAATTTCCTATACTTACTCCGAGGAATGTTATTTATTAAATTTATTGCTCCATTAATCATATCAATTCCTTTATTGATTACATTTTCAATCATTGATATTACTCCATTAATACCTGCTTTAACAGCTCCACCTATTGCATCTCCTATTGTTGTTCCTAAACTTGAAAATTTATCTTTGATTGTATTCCATAATCCGCCAAAGAAATTGCCTATTCCACTAAATATACTTGTAATATTGTTCCATGCCTCTTGAAATCTATCTCTGAACCATCCACCTATATTACCAAAAATGTTTGTAACACTATTCCATGCTCCGTTGAAAAAACTGTCCTATTCCATTGAAAATTCCTGTAATATTATTCCATGCTTGTTGAAACATATCTTTAAACCAATTCCCCACATTTGCAAAAACATTTTGAATTCCTTTCCATGCTCCGCTGAAAAAACTGACTTAATTGTGCAGGTAATTGAGCTAGACCTTGAAATATTGCTACAATTATTTGTGGGATTGCTTTTAAAAGTTCCATACATATTTGTGGAATTGCTGTAATAAGTCCCATAAATAATTTAATTGCTCCAGCAATTAAAGTTGGTAAATTTTCAATTAATACTTTCACTATTGTCATAACGATTTTTGGAATTTCAGGTATTAAAGCTTGTATAATTTGAGGAATTGCTTGTATAATTCCCATTAATAACTGAATTGCTCCATTAATAATTGCATCTGTTCCATTTATTAGACCATTTACTATTGCTTGTATTATAGTTGGTAAGGCATCTATAAGTGCATCTATAATATCAGGAATAGCTTCAACAATTCCCATTAACAACTGAATCGCTCCATCAATTATAAGAGGTATTCCTGTAATCAAACCATTAACAATACTATTTATTATTTGTGGTAAAGCTTTCAGAAGAGATTTAATAATAGTTGGAATTGCATCTATTATTGCCATAAAGAATTGAATTGCACCTTTTATTAACTGTGGTATACCATCTATTAATAACTGTACGATTTTAGGTATTATATCTATTATTTGAACTAATATTTCAGGCAACATTTCTCCTATCCCTGTTAGGATACTTTCAATTAATTGTATTCCTGCTTTTATTAGTAATGGTAATGAATTCAGTAATCCTTTTACGATTTGAGGAATTACATCAATAACTGTTTGAATTACTGTTGGCAAAGCTTCAGTAATTCCCTCCAGTAATTTAAAAATGCCATCAACTATAACAGGTAATACTTTATTGATTAAATCTGCCATTTGAGGTACTAACTCATTCAGCAATGATAATACACTATCAACTACCAGTGTTACTTTCGGTAATAAATTTGCAAATACTGTTCCAATACTATCAATAAAGTTTTCCATCAGAACATCAAAGTTAGCATTTTCATCAGCTATTCCTGTTATTAAGTTTGTCCACGCTGATTTCATTGAAGAAATAGAACCTTGAATTGTTGTACTTGCTTCTTTTGCTGTTGTTCCTGTTATATCTAATTCTCCTTGAATTACATGGATTGCTTGATATACATCGTTTAAACTTGATATATCATATTTAACACCAGAAATAGCAGTTGCATCTTTTAACAAACGTTCCATTTCTGATTTAGTACCACCATATCCGAGCTTTAAGTTATCAAGCATAGTATAATTTTGTTTTGCAAAACCTTGATAAGCATTTTGAATACTAGCTATATCAGTACCCATTTTATTTGCATTGTCTGACATATCTGTAATTGCCATATCTGCAACACTTGCAGCCTTATCTGTATCTCCACCTAAACTTTGCAACAATGAAGCCGAAAAGCTTGTGACTGTTTCCATATATTGATTTGCAGACATTCCAGCAGTTTTATAAGCATTGTTAGCATATTCTTGAACTTTTTTACTACTGCTTTTAAATAAAGTATCAACACCACCAACTAATTGCTCATATTCTGCATAATTTGCAATAGCTGACTTTGTGATTGCTACTAGTCCTGCTGCTGCCATTGTAGCACCTGCTACTGCTGCAGTCGCTAATCCTTTTGCTAATCCTTTTGCAAGATTTCCAACTTTGCTTTCAGATTTTTCGCTTTCGTTTCCAACATCCTTAATACCTTTTGTAGCTTCAGCACTAGCAGTTCCAACTTCTTTTGAATTTTTTTCAACTTCATCTAATGCTGTTGAATACTGTCTAATTTCTTTTTCTGTTTTATTGACAGTTGCTTGTTGATTAAGAATCGTTATTTTTAGTTTATCTGCTGCAGCTGCATTTGCAGTTTGTTCTTTTTCAATATCGTTCAAAGCTTTTTCATATTTTTTATATTGCTCAGAAGTTTTAGAAACACCTTGATTTGATAATTGTTGAAGTTTTGCTTTTAATTCATCGGATCTTTTTCCATTTTCTTGTTCAGCTTTTTCAATCTCTTTTAATTGTGATTTGTAACTATTAAGTTTTTTATTTTCTTCAACTAATACAGATCCTAATTGTTTCAGTTTGGCATTCAAACCTTGGCTTGATTTTGTCCAGTCGTCCATCCCAGCACTCGCTGCCTTAAATTCTGCATTAGCAAGTTTTATATTTTTATTTGCTTCTGTTATACCTTTTTTTAAGTCGGATATATCGACTTTGAATTTGGTGGTTATATCCTCACCTTTAGCCATTGTCTACCTCCTTTTCAATCAAAACCATGTATCACCAGCTGGTCTTCTAATTTTCTTAGGTTTCTTTTCTTTTTCGTTATAAATATTTAATCTTCTAACTAATAGAAAAACTTCATGAAATTTTTTCTGTCTAATATCAAATGGAGATAAACTTGGAAAACGATCACATATTGTCATTTCCAATTCAAAAAATATTTGATAAAGGGTGATATCTCTATCACCCTCACTTATTTTTTTCCATTTGCACCTTTAGTCATTTGAGAAATTGAAAACTTAACAACTTCAACTAATGCGGTAGCAATTTCGGATACTTTTGTTTTCTTTAAATCCTCATCTGTCAAACCATCAAACATATCTTTCAATAGTGGTTTAATTATATCCATACCTTTTATTACTACATTTCCGACTAATCTGATTATTTCAGCATCTGTACCTGTTTCTAATTTATCTAAATTTATAAGATCTACTAAATCCTCAACTGTTCCAAACATTAAGTCATAAGTTTCAGCTGTATAAGTTTTTATAACTTTTTTCTTTTCATAAATATTTAATTTTAATTCCATTTTTAAATCCTCCCTAAAATATAATTTGTGGAGTAATTTACATACGAAAGGAACAATATGTAAAAGCGTGAATTCCCGTTGTCCTCCACTATATGAAAAAAAGATGTCAAATTAGACATCTCTTTTATCATCTCTTAAGCTTTAGCTTTTAAATCATCTGGTGTTATAACTTTATCGAAAAATCCTGTTACATCAGCTAGGTCTTTTCCTAAATCAACATTAATTGCTTTTGCACCTTTATTTTTGGTTTTTGTAAATTTATGTGTTGTATTAATTCCTGTATAAGTAATTTCTTGACCATTTGCATCTGTTCCGTCATTTTCTGTTGCATGTGTAGCTTCAGGAATATTAAATGTTCCTTTGTATCTCCATACATAAACTTCATCACCATTTGTTTTCTTTGTTTTATAACCCATGGCGAAATATTTAGTTTGCCTTTCTCCCTCTATTAATGTTCCTGTTGTCTCATCATATTGTTGACCTGTAATTTTAGCAAGAACTTCTGGATCTATTGCTGATACAGAACAAGTAACTTCATCTGCTCCAGTTGAAGAAATTACTAATGCTGGCATATTATCATAATATTTACTTTCATTTGAACTTTCTGTTGATTTTGAAAGTTCTGCTATACCAGCAATTGAGAATACTTCTCCTGTTACATATCCTTCTTCTTCACCAGAAAGATTATTATCTTTTAATACTTCTGCAGCAACTAAACCTTCAATTCCTCTGTATTCTACTACTTCACCTAATTCTTTATTTAGTGACATAATTTAATTCCTCCTTATTTTTCTATTTTCAAGACATTTATCCCACGTCCTGTATGGGTTGGCTCATCACTTGCGACATCGTAACCTTTGCCACGAACGATAAATCCGTTTTGTTTAAATATTTTTTTAGCTTCTAGTAATTTTGTATTTACTAGATTTGGATCATTTGAATAAAAATTCACATCGAAATCCCAAATATACGCATTTTCTTTATTGTCATAAAATTCATCATCTGCAGAATCATTATTCCAAAATGTAAAAAAGCTATCAGGATATAGGTCATCTTTATTTAATGTTCCTTGCTGAAATACTGGGAAATTAAACGTTTCCAATATTTTTATTAGTTCTTCTTTCATATTTATCCGTTTAACCTCCTTATTTCTTCATAAAATATATCTTCTTGTATTTGCTTCACTTTATTTTCTAATTTCTTGCTTTTAGGGCTAAGTGCATTATATAAATTCTGATCTTTTGGAATTTTTGGTGTTCCATACATCAACATAATTGATGCAATTCCTCCTTTACTAATGCTAAAACCTACTGGAATACTTGCTTGTGTTCCAGTCCATTCAACTACTCCCTCTGTATAAAGTGACTTTTCTGTTACTCCTGTATCCTTATGTGGTTTAATAGCTTGTAAAGCATCACTTGTAACTTGCCTATGGCATTCTTTTAATGCTTTTTCAGCAGTCTTTTTTACATTACCTCCCAAACTATTCAATCTTTTTGTAAGTGCATCAAATCCATCAAATTCAAATTTTAATTTTGTACTCATATTTAAGCTCCACCTTTAATTCTTTTTACTTTAAATTTTAAAAATTGGTGTCTCTGATTTATATCTTCTGGTTCACTTATAATATCATAAGTTGCGCCGTCTTCTCTTGCAACTCTGCAGTTTGCTTTTATATCTGGTCTATACATTGTTTCAATGTTTGCTGTATCTTCAATGGAATAGACACCATTTATATCTCGCTCTGTACCACCATACGTTTTGAAACTACCAAAGAATAAATTAATTGAATTTCCTTTTTTATCTTTAACATTTAAAGCTTCTTCAATTGATGGATAAATTGGTTTATTTACTCCACTAACATTTTTATAAGTTGGAATTAATAAAATAAGTGGAATTGGATTGGTTATATTTAATGTAAAACTACTCATTTTTTTCTTCCTCCTTAAGTGCTAATTGAGTGGCTCTTTGCCAAAAATATGTTGATAAATTTGATTTTTGAAAATAAACATCATCAATACCTCTTGCAATTACTCCAGCTGATTTTTCATCATTAACAATAGATGGGGCTATTCCCCCATCTATCATTAATTGTTTGATTTCATCAATCCAGCCTTGAATAATATCATCTTGGTAATTTCCTGTAATTCCCAAACTTTTCTTAACTTTTTCTAACATATTACTGCTCCTTTTTAGTCAGCTTTTTTAACTAGTCTCCTTGTATCAGATAATAATTCATTTGCTCTTGCTTCTTCGAATTCTATAATATCATTTTCTTTATATTCAACTTTTGAATTGTATTTGTCTGTAAAAGCAATTAAAATTTTAAGCTTAACTTTTTTATTTTCTGATTTTTTGTTACTAACTTTTTTCTCTGATTTTTCATCTTTTTCAGTCTCAACCTTTGGTTCTTCTGTTACTTCTTTGTTTTCTTCTACATTTGAAGGTGATTCTACACTTTCTTTTTTCATTTCTTCTGCATTTTCTCCTGTGCTTGTAATAACTTCATTTTCTGTTGTTTCAGCAACTGCTGTTTCTTCAACAGCAGTCTCCTCAACTTTTTTTACATCTTCTTTTGATGCTTCTTCAACATTATTTTCTACTTTTTTGTTACTCATAATTTACTCCTTTCTAAGCCTTTACACTTTTCTTTAATAAATAAATATAGTTTGTATTTAATGGTTTACCATCTAAAATAACTAAACCTTTTGTAATCCATTTGTTCTTATCTTCATCGAAATATCTCTTATAACCAAATGTCATGTTTGAGTTGATACCATAAGCTTTTTCAGGTACCCAGAATATTCCAAAATATTCTCCATTTGCACATAAATCAAATGATTTGAATAAATCTTGTTCTGTTCTAAGTACAGGATATTCATTAAATTTATATTGTTTATCACTAACATCAAATCCTGCTTTATTTATTGGTTGATTATTAGAATCTTTCATTGTGCATAAATTACCTACATAGGTTTGTTTTGCCATAGCAAATTCTGGATTAGCTCCTTCCATTCCTAAAGGTATATTAGCAAATAATTTTTTCTCCCATGCTGTCCAATCAGAAATTTCCTCTTCTGTAAATTCTATAATATTAGCTGCTGGAATTCTTTTTAATCCTGCTGCAACATCTGTAAGTATTCCTGTTGGTTGTGCATTTCCTGTACCTTTTAAAACTGCTATATCTCTAGCTTTTAAATAAGCTGATAATAAAGCATTTATTAATTCTTTTTCAAATACTTCTACACTTAATATGCTTTGTAGTAAAGATTGTGCTATTCTTATTTCTCCTATATGGTAAGAGAATACAACGCTTCCTTTAGCACCATCAACACCTTGTTCTTCACTAACTCCATGTTCACTATCTGTTCCTTCTATACCACTCCATGTAAATGTTGCATCAAAGTCTGCTATTGGAACTTCAACACCACCTTGAACATTTAACATACGAACTCTTGAAGAAAATTGTCCATGTACCCCTTCAATTTTCTTAATTAATTCTTGTAATACAGTATGAGGAATTAATACTCCCAATTCTTCACTTGTTACTTCTCCTGCTGCTCTTGTTTCAGCACGATATTGAGTTAAAATTTCATTTAGTTTTTCACTTCTTGTTCCTGTTTGTGCATATTGTTTAAAAGCCATTCTATATTCCATTGAAGAAAGTATATCTTCTTCATTATTTGAAGCTTGTCCTCTTTGGTTCATTTTTGCTCCTCCTATAACATTTAAAACAGCATTAGGATTAAATCCATTTGCACTTCTTCCTTCATCTGCTTTATCATCTTTTTTGTCATTGTTTCTGTCTTCTGCATCTCCATCATCATTGCCATCATTATTATTATCTTCTTCTAATTTTTTTAATTGTTCCTCTGCATCATTAATTTCATCACGTAATGCTATTAGGTTTTCTCCTAAACTTCTAACCTCATCAATATCTTGTGAGTTTTTCATTTTTTCTTCCTTTTCTTTTAATTCTGTTCTTTTTCTTTCAATTAATTTTTGTAAAAATTTTTTCATTTTAAAATCCTCCTAATAAATATTTTATTTTAAGCTTTTCAAGCTCTAATTTTTTTGAAGAAGTATCCACCTCTCCACTTCTAGCAGTGTCCACCGCTAGGCGTGCAGTATCCACCGCACTTTTATCTCTAGCAGCTATTGAAGTATCTTCGTATGCAGGAAATGTTACTGCACTAACTTCAACAACTGTTGAAATCGCTTTTATATGTCTTGTTGGATAATCGCTGTCAAGATTTTCCCATTCCTCATCTTCTATTCCAAACATAAATGACATACCTGTTATGTCTCCACGCTCAATTGCACTATATAAATTTCTAGCTTCTGTATTATTTTCCACATCTAATTCAACTTGAATTTCCATTCCTTCATCATCAACAGTTAATTGCATTGTTGAATTTTTAGTATTTCTTCTTGACCTTGCAAGAGGTATTTTAGATTGATCGTGATTTACTAAAAATCTAACATCTTCTAAATTCGTTTTTTTCAATGCTCCTTTTTCAATTACTTCTGCAAATATTCCAGCAATATCTGTTTTACTTTCATATACTATTGGTCTACCAACAATTATATTGCCCCTTTTTTCATCTTTTTGAGCTCGTATATTAAAGTCATAATTTCTTCTTATTAATTCATTATTCATTTTCATTACCTCCAACATCATTATTTTCTTGATTATCTATCTTGTTATTTTCAGCATTAGTTTTGTTACTTGACATTGCAATTTGTCCCGCAAGTTCTGGGAGTGGTCTCATTCCAAAAGCTGTACGAACTTCATTTTTATAGCAACTTCCACTATCAACTAATAAATCAAATAACTCTATTTTTTGACCTGTATCCATAAAAATTAATTCATGTGGATATAATACAACAGCATTTCCAAATCCTTTTTCTCTTTCTGAAAAAAGTCCCATTGTAATTGCTTCCCCCGTTTTTTTAATTACAGGTTCCAAACTTTTTTGATAAAAAGCTTCATATTGTGCTTTTGTATAATCTCCTGTTAATATTGGAAGAGAAACACCCCAATTTCTTAATATCTTTTCATCAATAAACTTCAATGTTGTTGCATCTACTAATTGAATTTTATTTTGTAGTGGTATATATTCTCCCTTTATATCTAATGGCAAAAATCCACTTTCATTTTTTGCAAGTCTAGTCTCAATTTCTTTAATGTTCTTTTCCATTTTTCCATCATCTAATAATGTATTGTATTTAATAACTCCATTAATAGAAAACGAACTTTTTAATGCTTTAGCAACTCCCTGTAATAAAGTATCATTTAATTCTAGTGTTTTTAATAGTGCTTTATTATCTGGTTGTCCAAATTCATTGCCTCCCATAAGCTCATTTATTGAATATCTATATCTAATATGTATTACGTCTGCATAAGCTAATATTGTTTCATATCCATTTAAAAACTTAAATTTTATTCCTAACTTTCCTTGTGGATCTTGTAAAAAGGTAACATCTGTTGGTTGTATTGGATAAAGTGCTGTATATTCTTTATTGCCAGCACTATCTTTTTTATATGTTGGAATAATAAAAGCATTAAAATTAAGAAATAATTGCCAAAATACCTTTTCAAAGAAATCACTTTGCGTCATTCTTTCATTTGGTTGATCTAATAATCTTTGAATTTTACTATTTTCAACAGGTATTAGATCACTTCCACTTTTTCTAATATGGAAAGGATTTACTTTTGTTAATTCTGTTACTAAACACGAAATAGCCTGTTGCACAACATCACTAGCATATATATCTTGACCAAATTGTGAAAAGATTGGAATATAACCATTTAACATTTCTGCATATTTCATATTTTCATTTCTTGGCTTTTTAAATTTATTAATAAACTCAATTAAGTTCAATGCTATTTACCTCCTTAATTTCTAAAATATCACAACCTCTATTATTCATATAAAAAAGATACATTGCTTCTTCCTTGTTTGTTGCTTCAATATTATCAATACGAATATTAGAATATTTTTGATATTTAATCCTGTATTTTTTCATCATCTTCTCCTCACTATTTTATAAGTTTGTGAAATTCATTACGATAACGTCTATATACTTCATATAAAATAATTAATGTCACAGCTCCATCAATTCTTTTACTTGCTTGATTCTTTACTTTTACACACATTATATTTCCATAATTGTCCATTTCCATTGCTGAATTACCTAGGCACCATTTATCCATAGAATTTTTGTTATAATTAATTCTTTGATCTTGTAATTCTGCTTCTACTAATTTCATTGCATTTGATAAAACTTTACCTTGTAAAATCATTTCTGTTTCAAAGCTAAATTCGTTCATTCTATCTGTAAATGGCTTTGAAAATCTTTGATCATAACCAGCCATATAAGTTTTTATCCCATAATTTTTATATAGTTCATAAAACCAATCTGCTATTTTTGATATATCAATTTCATTTCCTTCATGTATTGTAAGTAATCCTTCTCTCGCCCATTCCTCATATTTTGCACCAGCTTCCTTGTCATTGCTGTCTTGTAATTTACTTTCTGGTATCCAATAATGAGAATATACATATTTGGTTTTATCGTTTGGCTTCATCAATAATATTTTTGCATTTGATAAATCTGTTGTTTCTGATAAGTCAACAGCACCCAAACAAAAAGAACCTCTAAAGTCTTCTAAACTAAAAGGTTCTATTTCATAGTTATAATCTTCAAGCATTAACCATGATTGAGCATTATTTTGTTTTATATTAAAATCTTTGCAAAGAGTATGCATTCTTTTTGATTTTGATGTTTTTGATTTTTCTATTTCTCCTCTTAATGATTTCCACTTTTTTACCACACCTAGACCGAGGATTAGATTTATACCAACTTTGTTCATCTTGCCATATTTCTTCTTCGCTATCCTGTGTATATAACCATGGTAAATAATGTATATCATTAGTTTCATCAAATAAAACTTCTCTTGCATATTTTAATTCATTATCTAAATAACCATCATTTATAAATCCTTCTGTTGTTAGATTTATAAATAATGGTTCATCTTTTGTTGACATGGATTTTTGCCCTGCTTCTGCAATTTCATCATTTGGTGCATCATGACTTTCGTCCATATACATTTTATCTATATTTCTACCATCTTTATTTTGTGTTTTACTTGACATTTTAAATATTGTAATATTCTTTTTAGTATTACATATTGAGGACATATTTTTATGTGTAACTCTCGAATGTGGATCTATTCTTTTTCTCATATTGTCTATTTCGTTCCAAAGTAAACTTGCTTGCTTATCATCATTAGATGCACAAACAATGTCCATTCCACCTTCTCCAATTCTTAAATCTGTATGAGCATCTGCTGCCATTAATGTTGTCTTTCCATTTTTTCTTGCAATTAATAAAATTACATTTTGAAATCTCCTTGCCCATCTATTTAATTCTTCATCAAATACTTTAAAAGAATATACAACTTCTATAAAAGCCTTTTCCCAAAGTAATAATTGCATTGGCACATTATAAAATGGTTTCTTGCTTTGTAAACACAAGTTTTCCATAAATTCTATTCTTAAATGACTTTCACTTGTATCATATCTATATTGAGGATTATCTAAATCCTTAATTAATTTTTGTAATTCTGTTTTTAATTCTAATCCAACTATTATATTTCCTTTTTGTATTTCTTCATAATATTGTCTTAAATAATTAACCTCCAAACTTTTGTCGCTCCTCTAGGAATTTTTGAACTGGATCATCTTCTATTTCATGGCCATTAATCATAGAATACAACATTCTAATTGCGTTCATATAACTTTGTGAACATTCCTTGTATAACTTTGCAGCTTTTGTTGTCCTTTGTTGAGTTGGATTTTTAGGATTTACTTGTATGAATGGCAATTTTTTTAATTCTTCCATTCTATCTTCCAAAAAGGCTATATTATCTAAAAGTGGATTTATTAATTGTTTCTTATTTTCATCTATATCTTTAAAAATTTCATCTAAATTTTCCCTTCTTGTCAAATATATTCCCTTCTTTCTGTATCTATTTTTTTCAATTCCAAAAAAAATGAAAATTTTACTTCGTGTGGAAAAGAGGTTCCCCTTACAGTCCCCACCAAAAACATTTATGGTGTCTTGGAGGGGGGCTATTCTTGAAAACTCTCAAACCATTCTTCAATGTATTTTTTCCAATTTTCATCTTTTGCTCTACTTAAACATATTTCTTTATCACAATCAATATATATAAGCTCTGCACCTAGTTTATCAGCAAGTCTTTGTCTTTCCATCTTTAATGGATATGTTCCTACAATAAAAGCATTCTGCCAGTTTCCTAGTCTCATCTTTACTTGATCTATTAAACAATTTCTTGTTTCAAAAATATTTTGTTGCAACTTTCTTGGTTTGTTATATTTATCGCAGAAGCTTATGCATTCCCATATCTTGTCTATATCTATAATTAAATCATCAGCTGTCCCCATATTTTCAACCCATGTAGATTTACCAGCACAAGGAGATCCATAAACTATATACACTTTCTTTGGCAATTCATATCCAAAACGATGATGTACTTTATTATGGCATTTAAAATGTATTAACATTATATTATCAGGATTAAGACTTATATTATAATCATTAACATTGCTATTATTTAATGGTATTTTATGATGTCCAATACAATCATAAGCTTTTACTATCTCTTCTCCACAATATTCACAAATTAGTTTTTCTTCATCATTTACTCTTTCTAATCTTAGATTCTTTAATAAATTTTGCCATTCTTTTGATTTATATAAATCATGAGCATTTTCAAACATAATCTATTTTCCTTTACCATAATTCATTTTCTGCTTGTTTTTCTTTAAGTTCTAATTCACGTTTGCTAAATCCTAGTTTAATCATGTTTTCTCTACCTTTTCTTTTTGCTTCTGAAACTCTTGTTAAACTATCTTCTATTTTCTGTATCTTATCAATTGTTGGTTCCGCTTCTGTTGTAGTTTCTATACTTCCTTGACTATTCTTCTTTTTTATACTACCTACTGTCATATCTTTATCTGATTGTTCTAATTTATTTATTCTTCGCATCATTCTTAATTCACGAATGGTCAACATTTTATATTCTTCTATGTATCCATCTAATAATTTATCTGTACTTTCTATTTTCATATTTTTGAATAATTGCTTTTCCTCTTCTGTTAATACACTTTGATAAATATTTTCATATTCTCCTGTTGTTACAGCATTCTTATTTTCTGTTGCTGGGTGTCCACCTTTATTGTTCTTTGCATTTTTATTTCCTTTAAGAACTTCGCTTTTTTCTCTAGTTAGATTATATTTTCTTATAATCTTCTTCAAATCAGGCAAGGTAATGTTGTATTTTTTAAATATGTCTTTATATCGCATTCCCTGTAAATAATCATTCTTTATTTTTTCTTCTTTATTTTGTGTCAATACAACTCACCCACCTCCATTACTTTTTTAAACAATCTAAAAACTGCAATTTTATTTCATTTGCAATTTTCTTCATCATTATCGGTGGAACACTCATTCCACATATATATTGAACATTTTGTCCACAAAAGTTATAATCTTGTGGAAATGTTTGAATTAATTTTATATCTCTATCACTTATTGATGCAGGAACATCAAATCTTAAAAACAAACCTCCTGCTGCTAATGTATTTGGTATTCTGTTATCTTTTACAAATTGTGTATTAAAACTACTAATTTTACCATTTTCAGTTCTTTCAATAGTATCACATAAACTATTATCTTTTCTGCTTCTTTTTAACCATCTTTGATATAGCATAGTATCTTTATTGATTGGTTTATATTCTGTATCTTTTATTTGTCCGTATGTTATAAATTCTTCATTGAATTCTAACTTTATTTTTGGTAGTTCTAAATCTTTTCTCGTTGCTATAAAGAAAACTCTTTCTCTTTTTTGTGGTACACCCATTCTTGCTGAATTTAATAAAAATATTTGTGTTTTATATCCCACTTCATCTAATTTTTTTATTATTAAATTAACATATCCTCTAGCATTTCCCATTAATATTCCTTTTACATTTTCGGCAACAATTATTTTGGGTTTTAATTTTTCAGCTAGCTTTATAAATTCAAAAAATAAATCATCTAAAACTTGATATGCTTGACCTTCTCTAAATTTTTTACTTTTTCCCCAATTTTTTTCTCTTTCTCCAGCTAATGAAAAAGTGCTACATGGAGGACTACCATCTAATATATCTAAATTATATAATTCTTTAGGATAATCTTTTAAAGCAATCATTTCTTGAATTGGCATACAGTAATTATATTTAGGATTATGATTTTTTACATATACTTCATTTATTTTTTTATCTATTTCGCAATTTCCTATAACATTATATCCTGCTAATTTATATCCCATAGTTGAACCGCCACCACACGAAAAACACGAAAAGACATTATAATTATTTTTTGAAACTTGTTTTAAATCTTTTAGATTCCACTCATATTCTGGCATTGTATTCTCCTTATTTTTTTATATCAAACATAAAACCACATTTAGGACATTGACATTTGAATTTATCATCACCAAATTCTGTTAGTTCAACTTCTTTATTATCATTGATTATTTCTTCCGCTTCTTTAAATATCTTTTCTATTTCATTTTCATCAAAACCTGTTATATCTAAATCGTAATTGCTATCTCTTAACTCTGAAAGCAATTCTTCCAATTTATCATTGTCCCATTCTCCAGATATTTTATTAAGTGCTATATTTAATGCTTTTTCTTTGTTTTTATCTAAATTAACAATATTGCAATCTATTTCTGTATATCCTAGTTCCTTTAATACCTTTAATCTTTGATGTCCACTTATAACAGTCATATCTGTATTAACTATAATCGGTGCAACATATCCAAATTCAACTAGGCTTCTCTTTATTCTTTGATATTCTACATTTTCTGGTTTTAAATCTATTCTTGGATTGTATTCTGCCGGTTTTAGATTTGCGATTTTTATTTTTCTTATATTCATCTTTATACTCCTTAAAACATCTTGTTTCATATTTGCAATTTTTACATTCTCTTGTCATACATCTACCAATATCCATAGATATACCTCTTTACACATTAGTATAATAAAAAAGCTCGTAGGCTTTTTTGCTTACGAACTTTTTATACATTTATCACTATACATATTATATCACACATTTTGTATCATTTTGTGTCAAGTTTTTTTAATGTCCTATAATATATATTTCTTACATTCTCGTATGTATTATTTGTTTTCATTGCAATTTCTTCAAAACTCATATCTGTTATAAATCTGTATTCCATAACAGATTTTGCAATAGGATCTTCTATTGTGTCAATTACTTTTGTTAATTCTTCTAATTCAAGAGGAATCTCCTTTTCTAATCTTTTTTGCTTTTTTTCGTACATCTCAATTTTGTAATGTGTAATAACATCATATCCTTCTATCTTTACATTATGAGGATAACCAGTTTTATAATCTTTCGCAAAGTCAGTAACTATTTTGGGCTTTGCTCTTAATTTTTCAATTATCTTTTTTGTAGTATTTAATTCTTTATTCTTTTTCAAATATCTACTTAATGCTTTAATTTCCATATACACACCACCTTTTCTTTTTCCGTTTCTCTTAATCTAAATTTGTATGTATTATAATTTTCTAAATCTTTTTGCACATTCATCTTTTGTCCTCCTATTCAAAAAATATATAATTTTTCCCTTTAATTTCAACTATTTGAAATCTCTAAATTTTCTATTGTGTTCGTTTTTGTTTTTTTATTGTTCATAATAAATTTTTTTATTATTTTCTTACAGCTACCTATGGTTATTGTTTTTTTATATTCTATCGTTTTTTATTTTATTGTTTTTATATGAATTATTGACTATATTGTAATATCTCAAATATGTATATTTGTCTTTATTTCCTTGAACAATCTTATTTATTTCATTTCGTTGTATTCCTTCACTTTGCAAGAGTTTAATGAATTTCTTTTTGCTTATTTTTTTATCCAAAATAGGATATATAGCTTTATACAAATTATTAACAACTTTCTTTGTCATATCAAATATATCTACACTTATTTCTGCTATTGTATTAGCAATTTGTTCAAATGCTTCCACTACTGGTTTCATAACGTCATCAATAAGTTTTTTTATTTTCTTTTCCGCTTCTATATATTCCTCTTCTGATAGTCCTACTTTTAAATTATCTCCATCACAAATCATTTCAGAAAAATATCCACTTTTGTTTAAGCATTGAACTTGTCCAATTGTAATATTTTTATAATCAATTTGTTTCATTATCTATTCCCCTTCTTTATCTATTAATTCATCTCCCCAATATAAATCATACATTGGATTTTCTACTCTTTTATTACAATAATCACTTACTGTTTGTCGACTTATAAATAAATTCTTTGCTGCATCTCTTGTACCTTTAAAAACTTTTATTATAACACCTTCATTATCAAGCATTACAATTGATTTTCTATGAGATTGCCAACCAGTTCTTTTACCCGCTTCTGATCTAGTTGTAATTTGAAGATTTGATAATCTATTGTCTGATATTATTCCATTTTTGTGATATGCTACCTCTTCTGCTTTTAATTTTCTATTAAATGTTTCAATTACAAGTTTTGCTACATTGTAGTCCTTTCCTTTTTCATCAATATGTAATTTTATTACTTGTATTGAACCTTTTCTAAATGTTTTTAAATATCTATATTTGTTTTCAATTTCTTTTTTGTGTTTTACAAAATTTTGCGGATTTAATATTTCATTTAATTTATCTATTTCTTTAAAACATTCATCTCTTTCTTCTTGCATTTTTTGTGATAAAATTCTAATACTAAATATTTTTTGTTCTAGTGGTAATTTTTCATTTCTTTCTTTATATTCTTTTTCTAACAATTCTTTATTGTTTATTATTGTATCTATTTTTTTTATTTTTTCTGTTAAATTTATCTTTTGATTTGTTACTTTTTCTATATATTTCTCTTTATTTTCTAATTTTTCTAATTCTTCTCGCAATTCTTCTTTTAGTTTTGTATATTCTTCTATTTTTTGTGGATTATATTTTACTTCTAATAATACTGAAATTTCTGCTAGTAAATCTATAATCTTTTTTCTATCTTCTACCCCATATCTATTTTCTAATTCTTCTTTAAATTCTTCAAAATAGTCTATCATGAATTCATTGCTTCTAATCCATTTATTTAAAAATTTATGTCCTACTAGAATTCTTAAATTTTGATATATTAAATTATGGTCTATACTCTCAATTTCTTGTGGTATTGTAGTCCATGAATAGCCATTAAAATCACGTAATGGCTCAACCATGTGTATATTATTTCCTGTGTTTATTAAATCTGATATTGTTTCATCTATTAAAAAATAGTTGTCTTTTATGATTTTTTCTTTTTTTCCTATTGAAATCAGGTGGATAATTTCTAATGAAAATAATCCTAAACCAGTATGCGTGTTTTCTGCAATCATTATTATACCTCCTTATACTTGTGCATCAGTTGTTTTTATATGAGTCCGTTCTTCCATCTGTTCTTTCGGAAATTAAAGTAACTGTTGGAGTGATACAGGCTCTAATTCTATATTCTTTTCCGCATTCAGGGCAATAGTATTCTTCTGAATCATTGTGTCCATCTTGTAGTTGACTTTGCATACGGAATACACAACCACAATAATCACAAGTTTCTACCCAATCTTTATCATTATAAGCGTGAGTTGCAGTCCAATCTGACATGGTTAAGTACCTCCAATTATAAAGATGATTTTTGATTTAAATTGTCATCGGACTTAAAATAAGTCACTGGTGAATAATTCTTTAATATTCATTATATCACACTCTATGAAAAAAAGCAATAGTTTTAATCGAAAGGAGAATTTTATT
>OGIG01000310.1_pt1 | contig 49025 bp, 45 predicted proteins | sample 1571601 | NCBI WGS metagenome assembly OGIG01 (sample SAMEA2581953, study PRJEB24529) | metagenome | biome: Human gut stool | place: China | collected 2011 | reverse complement strand
TATAATTGATTAAAAAAATATATATATTATGTATATGAACGATATTTAACAGATACAGTTAAAAAAACTTAAAGTTTTTTAGAAAGTTTTTAAAATTAGTTTATAATATTAAGGAGTATTTTGGGCTGGCAAGTATTTGAAAAGGTCAGAATCTAAAAATGCTTTTGATATATTATCTAAATCTGTTCCTTTAATATTACCTTTTTTCTTTGCAAAATCTATTCTTTCAATACTTATAGGGTTAATATTGAATATATTTACCCATCGCCTCATTGTTTTAAAATTATATATTTTACCAAGTTCGACATAAGTTTTACTAGCGAGTTGTTTTTCGGTAGGTTGTTTGCTTGTAATAGGTAGAACTAATAAGGTTTTTCCACCATTTTTTAGGACTACAGCGGGATGTCTACCACTAAATTCTTCACCGATATTGAATCCAAATTCAACCCAAATAACATCTCCACGAATGATATATTCTTTGGATTTTTGTAAAAATTCTGGAGAGTTAATTATGATTTTAGTTTTCTTGTCAATCCATTCCAGATAATCTTTAGGTGTATTTCGTTTATTAGAAAAATCTTCATCTTTATGTATTTCATAATAATTATCTAAAGTACATTTTGTAGTATTTAAAATGTTTAATAATTCGTGCATATACCAAACTTCCTTTCGTAGTTTGCATTATATCAAATATGTACAAAAAATCAATAGTTTTCGAAAAGAAAACAAAACTTTTGCTTAGTGTAGTGATATGATAGATAATGATTTGTTGTAAAATATTGGATTTTATGATATATTGTAGAAAAAGTAAAAATATATAGTTTATCTACAGAAGGTGTCTGAGTTATGTAGAGTGTGTAGCCGTGCTACAACTAAAGCAGGAACTGTAAACATAAAGGAGAGAAATGTATATGAGTAGTATGGAGTTAGAGGTAAAAGTTTTAAATATTGAAAAAGAAGAAATAATAGACAAAATAAAAAACGCAGGGGGAAAATATATTAGTTCGTCAGAACAATATTTATGTGTATATGATTTAATGTATATAAATCAAAGATATTATTCTAATTTATATGAGCTAAATAATGAAACTATAGAATTAAGAAAAGATATAGCATTAACTAAAATAAAAAATCTTTTTCAAGAAATAGATGAATTATTAAATAATGAAGAAATTAATTTTTTGAAAAGAAATTTTAAAATAAATAAGTTAATAGATATATTTACTTTAGAAAAACAACAAATATTAGAAATATTGAATAGTAAAGAATTAAACGAATTTATAAATAAGTATAAGTCTACTCCTAAAAAATGGGTTAGATTAAGAAAAACTATTGAGAAAAAAGAAAACAAAGAGATAAAAGAAAAAACAACTTTAACAATAAAACATATTTTAAGGGATAATGAATCGAATATCCAACAAATGAAAGAAACAGAAATAGAAGTAAATTCTTTTGAAGAAACAAATGAAGTGCTTGAAGAATTAGGTTTTTCATATAGAAGTTATCAAGAAAAAAGAAGAGAAAAATATATTTTAAATGAGCATGAAATAGATATTGACACATGGCCTAAATTATCACCATATATTGAATTTGAAGGAAGAGATAAAAACGATATAGAAAATATATTAAATATTTTAGGATATTCGTTTGAAGATACTATTTCATGTACTGTTGATGAGATTTATAAAAAGATTAGTTTAGATATAAATAATATGAAAGAACTTAAATTTTAATAAGTAAAAATGGAATAAAAAATGAAATTAGAAGATTTGAGAATTGAATATGATAAATTACAACAGAAGTATGGTGCAAAGGAACTAGATTCTATATATAATGGTGGATGCGAAGAGAATCCAGATATATGTTTTGTATTCATGAATCCAACCGGAAGAAATATTGCGTCATCAAAAGAATGGAAAGGCTTAAAATCACCTTGGATAGGAACAAAGAATATATGGAATTTGTTTTATAAATTGGGATTAACAAACGAAACAATATTTAACCAAATAAAACAAGCACTTTTTTTATATCATATTGTGTCAACAAATTAATACACTCCAAAAGGGGGATATTAACCGGCTATTAACTAATTCAGTTTATAAATGTTCACATTTCTTCCAAATACCGCATCCGCACCAACCTTTTCAACCGATGCTGTAATATTTAGTTTTTTGAAATATTCAATCAGTTCACTACTTGTATGCTTTTCTTCTTTCTCCCTCTCATCTATAACATTATCTCTTCCTATTATATTTTCAATTGAAGAATTTCCATCAAGATAAGTCATATCTAATATAAGATACAAAGGATCATTCTCGTTAATTTTATCCGATTTAAAATCAGACTGAAGAGCTTTATCATAATTAGTTACATAATAATTCTGTGTATTATATATTTCACATGTATAGCATGTCATAAGCCATGTTTCTTCCGTAACAATTATGCAATTAGCATTGTTTTCCAGTTGTGTCAGAGTTTTTCCTTCTTCATAATGTTTGAAGAAATAAGGATGGCTCGATAGAATTATACTCAGTACAGAAAACACAACGCACAATATTACACAAATAACATTATATATTTTAGCCTTTTTAACAATCACTGATAATATCTTCCAGCTCAATGTAGTAGCAAATACAGCCATAACCGGATAAATCATAAAAATATATCTTGTAGTACAATCCCCCATTGCATATGTAGATGTTCTGGCTGCTGCTATCAAAACAACAAATGCAACCGTGCATATCATAACTATATATGTATATTGAATATACTTTATATTATTTTTCAAATTCATAAAAACATTTTTTATTTTTTTCTTAGCTTGCTTATATTTTTCCTCTTTCCTAACCAAAAAGCATATTGGAATAATAAAAAAAGCCGCTATCAATATTCCATATAAGACATATGTCCAAAACATTGTTTTCCATATAGAATTATGAACTCCAAACAAATCATTTGTTAAATAAGCCCAATAAATTTTATTTTGCCATATCGTCGAAAGACTTTTGGCTCTGTATGTTAATTGGTTACTATCCCCTATTATCTGGCTGATTCTGCTTGGAAATACAGCAAAAGATATTGTCACACTAGACAGCATCATGAATCCGAATGCAAAAAATTTTTTAATCTTTTTGCTTATCAGATAATACAGGCAATACATAACTGTAATAATAAATGCAAAAGGTAAAAACAGATTTAAAGTAAAACAGCCCAATATATTAATCAGAAATATTTTCAAATACAGCTTCCATTGTCCGCTGTTATTTTCTTCATATAACTGGTGCATATAATACAAAAGCATTACTCCAAACATTACTGCAACTGCATAGATTCTCAAAAATACAACTATATTACAAGCTCCAGCCGTAAAACCAAAGAAAAAAACAGATAGCAATCCTGCATTTTCGTTTTTTGTTACGCTTCTTGCCAATTTATAAATATATATTTGCATTATAATAAAGCATGCCAGATTCAATCCAAAGCAATACCACTTTGACCATTTCCCCAAAAAGAACGAACACACAAAATGTAATAGCATATATCCCAACGGAGGATTATAATCATTAGCTGCATTTTTATATACCGCAGCATAATTAAAAATTTCATTTTTATCTACTGTTATATATCTTCTCAACACATCTGTGCTTACCCATTCATCACAATTTTTTGGTTCCCTGCCTACATCCGTTGAATATACATGTTTTCCTTCTGTACTATTAGCAAATCCATAATTCCACAATTCATCAGAATGATATCCTTGTTTTTCAACATTAAATACGCATGCAATATATATAACCTGAATTAATATAATCACCACCAACATCAGATAATTTTTATTTATTTTATTCATCATCAATTATTTCCTTTTTATAATTTAATAAATCAAAAGCATTATTTTAAATATAAAGTAATGTTCTTGTATTTTATATCATACTTTCCCGCATAACTACATTCTAAAAGTAGGGTTATTTTAAATATTATAATATACAAAATCAATTTTATCCACTACAATGCATGTAAAAAGGCAGTTCAAAACCATCTTAATAGTTTCAAACTGCCTTGCATCTGTTTTATTTCTATCATTCCTTATCTGGAACCTTAAACCCTGTATTAACCATATTCGCTCGAAGCTTTTCTACACTTATACCAAGTTTTTCCGCTCCCTTTTCCATACTTATGCTCTTATCCTCCACAAGCGAATATATCATCCGGTTGCTGCCCAAATTAATTCCTTTTTCTATCCCAATCTGAATTCCCCTGTCCTCAAGCCTCTGTGCAACATCACACATATTGCTCACTCCTTCCTTATCTGCCAATAACTTTTCATACCTGTTATCCCCGGTCATAACCGATAAGAATTTAAGTATCTCATCCACATGCTTAATAGCCGTCTTGTCATCCGGTATGTAATCTTTATTCTTTCTCTTGTTAACAAAGAAATTAGCGACTATCTTAAAATCACTTTTAAATTTCGATATCTGCTCATCCGTCAGCCATGCTATCTCAAACACATTGGCTTTAACATCATTGACATACTCTCTTTCCTGCTCATGCAATTTCCCGGAACCATCCTTATACTGTGAATGAACTGTTGTATTAACCAGTGAACACTCTTCAACAGTATCTTCCCCATCAAACAGCAATACATTAACTATATCAGCAAATATATCATTGTTATCCTCCAAAACCTTTTCTGATAAATCCTTTTGTTTCATTTGTCTGTATCAGTCAGATATAACCTTTTAATCATCTTAACTATATAATTAATATACACTTTTGTCAATACCGTAATTGCGATATTTTAAATAAAAAAGTTGTTACAACCGATGTCATTAATATAACACCGGTTATAACAACATTCTTTCTTATATTACTTCTCATTAGTTCCCTTTAAATTTTCCATGAACTCTTCAAGTTCTTCCCTTGCATTATCACTAAGTTCCTGATATGTCTCAATCAGCATATATTCTTTTGAATCTTTGTCAACAGCCACATAATCTACCTGCTTGCGTGAATTACTCTTGCCTTCTGATCCTGTAAGAAGCTGATACGGTGATACGCCTAATACCTCACATATTATCATTATCTTATCTGCTGATGGATTATTTCCTTTTCTTTTCCAGTCACTGACCGTACTCTGGGAAATTCCTGTCTTGCTGACAAACTCTGCCTGAGACATTCCTTTTTCTTCAAGATACTTATATACTCTCTCACCTATCTGCATTTTTCACCCTTGAATTAATTATCATACTCACACATTAGAAGAACTGATTAACTCTCTTCGTAACATAACCAACATCCTGTGCATAACTTACCGCATTCTCCGCATCAATAATTCCTTTATTATACAAATCAAGAAGCGCATCATCCATAGATATCATTCCGTCTTTTCTGCCTGTCTGAAGAACACTTGTAATCTGATAAGTCTTAGCCTCTCGGATAAGATTCTTTATAGGAATAGTTCCATGCATTACCTCAAATGCAGCTACTCTTCCTCTCCTGTCGGCTGTCGGTATAAGCTGCTGTGAAATAACAGCTTCAAGAACAACCGCAAGCTGGATTCTTATCTGCTGCTGCTGGTGTGGCGGAAATACATCAATAATTCTGTCGATAGTTGCCGCCGCTCCGATTGTATGAAGTGTTGACAATACAAGATGTCCTGTCTCAGCAGCTGTTATAGCTGTTGATATAGTCTCAAGGTCTCTCATCTCACCAACAAGAATAACATCCGGATCTTCTCGGAGTGCTGCCCTTAATGCATCTGCATAAGAGCGTGTATCAAGTCCGATTTCTCTCTGGTTAATCATGGCTTTGCGGTGGCTGTGAAGATACTCTATAGGATCTTCCAGTGTTATTACATGTGCATTACGGTCATCATTAATCCTGTCAATCAGTGAAGCTAACGTTGTAGACTTACCTGATCCGGTAGGTCCTGTTACTAGCACAAGTCCTCTCTTCTTGGAATGTAGGTCAATAACAGACTTAGGTACGCCAAGACTTTCCGGTGAAGGAATTTCTGTTCCTACAATTCTCATTGCACATGCAACCGAACCTCTCTGTCTGAACACATTAACTCTGTATCTGCCTATATTCGGAATTGAGAAGGAGAAATCCAGTTCTCCTCTGTCCTTAAAAAGATTCTCCTGTCTCTCATCCATAATATCAAGAATAAGTTTTTCACAATCTGCCGGAGTAAGCTTAGGATATTCAAGATCAACAAGTTCTCCATTAATTCTTACTCTCGGAGGAAGTCCTACTGTAACATGGACATCACTCGCCTTTTTTTCTTTTGCTATTGTAAGCAGCTGCTCTACCGTAAACATAATATAACCCCCATCATGCAGCCATTAATCAATCTGTTCTAATTCTATTTCAACAATTTCATTGTCATCTGCCGTGCTGGCTGATGAACTAACTGCTGGTGATACTGATGTTGCTGCTGACGCTGCCGGTTTCTTAGCTGCTCCGGCATTCTTTGCATTAGGCTGTGAATCATCTTCCTCTGCCTCATAAGTAGCCTTAACCATCTCAGCAATTGTTGTAACACCTTCCTTAACAGCATTAGTAGCTGCCATCTTAAGGGTATTCATTCCCTCACTGATTGCCTGCTTCTTAATCTCATCCGCATCAGCATGTCTGGAAATAAGTCTCTTAATTGAAGGTGTTATCTTCATAATTTCATATATACCAAGTCGTCCAAAATAGCCTGTTCCGTTACATAACTTACAGCCGCATGGCTCATATACTGTAAATGGTTCATCCGGATCAAGACCTAACATTTCCTTCTCAGCCACACTTGCCTCTTTAGGCATCTTGCAATCACACAGCTTTCTTACAAGTCGCTGTGCAATAATACCAACAAGTGAGTCAGCAATAAGATAAGACTCAATTCCCATATCTTCAAGACGGGCAACAGAACTTGCCGTACTGTTAGTATGCAATGTACTAACAACCAAGTGACCTGTGATAGATGCTCTTACCGCAATCTCAGCAGTCTCACCATCTCGGATCTCACCGATCATGATAATATCCGGATCCTGTCGGAGGATTGATCTTAATGCAGTTGCAAATGTAAGGTTAGCTTTATTATTAACCTGAACCTGATTAATACCATCAATATTAGCCTCGACTGGGTCTTCAACAGTGATAATATTAACATCTTCTGTATTAAGTTCACTTAAAGCAGTATAAAGTGTTGTAGACTTACCTGATCCGGTAGGTCCTGTTACAAGGATAATTCCATGTGGGTTCTTTAAGATATCATCAAATACCTTAAGATCAGCCGGTGTAAGTCCAAGTTTGGATTTATCAATGTTAAACCCTTCTTTGGACGCAATTCTCATAACGCATTTCTCGCCATATACAGTAGGAAGATTAGATACACGGATATCATACTCTCTTCCGTCTACATTGAGAGTAATACGGCCATCCTGTGGCTTTCTCTTTTCAGAAATATCCATGCCGGACATAATCTTAATACGGGTTGTGATAGCACCAAGAAGCGTATTATCATAATCAATAATTTCACGGAGATTACCATCAATTCTGTACCTTACACGGATACTCTTCTCCATTGGTTCAATATGTATATCGGAAGCTCTCTGTCTTACAGCCTGCTCTATAACGCTGTTAATAAGCTGAACGATAGGCGCATTCTCGATTTCTTCTCTTCTCGCCTTATCTTCCTTAGTCTCTTCCTTGAATACATCGCCCTGTTCCTTCTTATACAGGTCGACAATACTCTGTGCCTGCTTCTGTCCAAATGCTTTATCAAAAAAAGCGTTGATATCAGATGCATTAGCAAGAACAGGAACAACCTGCTTGCCTGTAACGATATTAATATCATCCATGGCAAGAATATTAGTAGGATCAGCCATGGCAACTCTTATTGCGCCAGGATTATCCGGTGCATCACCGAGAGGAACAAGTGTGTACTTTCTCATAATGCTTTCATCAAGCACAGAAAGCACATCCTCACTGACATCTGTCTCTCTCATGTCAACAAAATCTATTCCAAGACTGTCGCAAAGTGCCTCATTAATATCCTTCTGTGTTGCATATCCAAGTGCAATAACCATTTCACCAAGCATCTTGCCCTGCTCTCTCTGTCTTGAAAGTGCAGTCTGTAACTGATTCTCATCAATAATACCTTTTTTAACAAGTACATCTCCCAAACGAACTTTCTTTCTATAATTCACCCTTCAACCTCTTTCCGCAGGTCAGCTCCTCCCCCTGCTTTGACCAATTTTATTAAATTATATCACATTAACAGATATTTACAAAATAGTATTTTTATTTTATCTCATTAATCGAATAACTGCTGCTCCTGCTGCCAACACATTCCTCGTATAGCGCCTCATAATTATCACTGCATATATATCTCTTATTCTCGTTATCGTGGTTCATGTCAAATGTCCCATCAACATTAAGATATGTATTGCTGTATGAAAATGCAAAATATACTGTCCTGCTGTCTTCTGAATCCGATATAACTGCTGATGCAAACACATAAATGTAATTATTGGCATCAGTCTGCTGTCCATTACCTGAAAGAAAATAAACACCGGTTACTTTGCTGTCAGTACATGTCTCATTATTTACATGGTAAAGAAATGACACATCCTTTGTAGCTTTGTAAAGCATATGGAAAGTATTTACAGATGTCTCTGAAGCAATAGTCTCCAGAACCTCCTTTTTTACCTGTTCAATCACTTTACTGTCAACCTGTGATACATTTGTTGCAAAGCTTGGAAGTTTGTCCGCATCATATGACTGCTCCAGCTTTTCTGCAAGGTATCCGTGTCTGGCAATATCTTCATATGTCGCATTACATGTAACATTTACAGTATCCCCGAATTTGATTCCTGCTGTCTTATCAGCTGTAAATGTCAGCCCTGAAAGATATTCATCCTCCCAGTGATTTGATATATTGACTGTCGCCTCCGGGCTGATTCCTGCAAACATAACATCAACGTTATCAAACAGTGAAATTGCAGTACCCTTCTGGATTCCGGCTGCTTTTATCTTTCTGCTTCCGCTTCCCATGCTGATTCCAACTGCATCCTCATATTTCTTGTCAAAATCAATGGTAACCTTGTACTTATCCCCATTGGAAACATCCTCTGCCTCTGTTGTTATGTCTATTGAAGCAATAAGCATTTTGACATTGTATGACTTATCAGAATCTGTACTTTTTCCCATAAGTTCCTTATACAGCTTGTCCTTATTAAGTGTGAAATCAGGACTCGCATAGCCATTAGCACCCTCATAGCTTATAGTTATATAATCCCATACATCAAATTTCTGTGATCGTATAAAAAGTGCCACAACAATTACAGCAATCACACCGGCAGCTGCAATAATCAGCCCGACGCGGCGTTTCTTAATCGTGCGTCCCATGAACTGGAACTCCTTCTTAATCTCCTTTTCAATTGCTTCACCCTTATTTGAAAATTCTTTTAACTCCATATTATACTCCTATTGGTCTTGTCGCCTCTCTTAACATAGATTTTTCTTCTCCATCAAAATACGGTTCAAGCATCTGGTATACTCTTTCCTGATACTTATTGAGTCTCTCAATATCTACAGAATCAAGGTAATTAACATCAACAAGTTCTAAGTCTATCGGAACAACAGTAAGCATGTCGAACTTTAAAAATGTGCCATATTCATTATCAAAGTCTTTCTGGCATACAATCTCATTTTCAATTCTTATGCCAAACTCTCCTTCAATATATACACCCGGCTCATCAGATGTAACCATACCTTCTTCAATAACTGCAAGATCATTCTTTCCCGGATTATGCTTCCATCTGAAGCCGTTAGGACTCTCATGCACATTAAGAAGATATCCTATACCGTGGCCTGTTCCGCAGCGGTAATCCATTCCAACATTCCACAATGGCGCTCTCGCAAGAATATCAAGACTGAATCCGTTGCAGCCCTTTAAAAACTTTGCATTTGCAAGGCTTAACATTCCTTTAAGCGTAAGTGTGTAATACATCTTCATCTTATCGGTCACAGGGCCTAGTGCAATCGTTCTTGTTATGTCTGTTGTTCCTCTCAGATACTGTCCACCTGAATCCACAAGCAGCATGCCCTCCGGCTTTAACACAGCCGCATTAGTTTCATCTGCATGGTAATGCATCATCGCTGCATTTGCATTATACGCGCTGATTGTGTCAAAACTAAGTTCTATGTAATCTTTTATATTGCTTCTTAAATTATCAAGATATGCTGCTGCACTTGCTTCTGTTATGCTGCCTGATGCCACATTTTTCTTAAGCCAGAATATGAACTTAGTCACAGCAACACCGTCATCAACATGCGCACTGTACAGGTTTTTAATCTCTGTTTCATTCTTTACCGCCTTAAAAAGCATTGCCGGATTGTCAGCCAGCACCACACCTGCCTTACCTGCAGATATAACCTCTTTGTAAATACGCATATTGACGCGTTTTTTATCAATAAGTACTGTACCATCCATGTCTGCAATATCATCATACAGTTTTTCATATGGCAGGACTTCCACTCCTGCCTCACTGAATTTAGCAAGTGTCTTATCGTCAAACCTGTCCTTATCCGTATAAATGTATGCTTCATCCTTAGTTATCACTGAATACGCCATAATAACAGGGTTGCACTCAACATCGCATCCCCTTATATTGAATGTCCAGCATATGTCGTCAAGCGTTGCCATAATATGTATATCAGCATTTTTATTATCCATGTACTTTCTTATTCTTGAAAGCTTGCTTATTATGCTTTCTCCTGAGTACTCTTCATCAAGATAAAATGCTTTGCTGTGTGGAAACGCTGCCCTGTCCTCATATATATTCTCAATCGCATCAAAATCATACAAACAGCCTGCTCCTGCTTTTTTACATATATCAGACAGCTCAATTCCTTCTTCAGCCGGCATGGTTCTTCCATCAAATCCCATGCTCATTCCATCTTTAACTATACTCTCACAGTACTGTGCCACATTCATAACACCCGGAGCGCCGACCTTCATCAGTGAAAAGCCTGTCCCTTCAATCTGCTTTTCAGCCTGCACGAAATATCTTCCGTCAGTGAAAAGCCTTGCATCATCCTGTGTTATAACAGCCGTTCCGGCAGAGCCTGTGAATCCGGTAATGAATTCTCTTTCCTTAAAATAATCTCCTGCATACTCTGATATATGGTAATCACCTGTTACTACTACATATATATCAACGCCTTCTGATTTCATGATATCCCTTACCTTAGATAATCTGCCCGCTATTACCTTTGCATCTGTAATCTTCATTACATGTCCTCCTGACTATATTATCATATAAGTTTCCGCTCAATAAGCACTTCTCTTAATTTACCAAGTGCCTTTTTCTCTATTCTGCTCACATAGCTTCTGCTTATTCCAAGCCTGTCAGCAAGTTCATTCTGTGTACATTCTTTTGCACCAAAAAGTCCATACCTGTATTTTAATATCTCTATCTCTCTTGGTGCAAGTACCTTTTCTATATTACCATATATACACTTAATCTGCTCATAAAACATATAATCTTCCACAGCATCCGGCTGTTTCTTCTCCGAATCTTCTCCTATAATATCCTTAAGGCTTATCTCATTTCCCTCTTTGTCCTTTCCTATAGGCTCATTAAGAGACACTTCCCGTTCCTTCTTTTTATCCTGACGGAAAAGCATAAGAATCTCGTTGTCTATACATTTGGCAGCATATGTTGAGAATCTCACATTTCTTTCTATGTCAAATGAATCAACAGCCTTAATAAGTCCTATTGTTCCCACTGAAATAAGGTCTTCATTAATATAATCACGTTCAGTAGAGGTATATTTTTTGACTATATGTGCAACAAGACGCATGTTCTTTTCTATAAGAGCATTTCTGGCCACACTATCGCCTTCGCGTAATTTTATCAGCAATTCTTTCTCTTCCTGTGCCGATAATGGTTTTTCAAACGTTTTCAAAAAGGCACCCCTACACATTTTTATATATCATATGTGTAAAGGTGCCTTTAATTGCCTATCCAACTGTCTCTTTAATTTAACTGTTTACTTCTGTTTCTTCTTCCTGGCGTCTTAAGATATCATACTTATCAAGCTGGATTCCTAAATCAATATAGAGATTCTGCTTAGGATGTGGACAGCTCTCCATATCCTTACCATTCTCATCAACAATACGTTTAACTGTAACTTCTATATTCTGTCCGTCCGGCTTCATTACTTCAATTGTCTCGCCAACTGAGAACTTATTACGCTGCTCAATATGGTAAAGTCCCTGCTCGTTAACATCTCCTACGATACCAAGATATGTGTATTCCCTGATATATGTGTTACTGTCATATATCTGTGTGTTCTCGTCTGGCTTTCCAAAGAAGAAACCTGTTGTATACTGTCTGTAAGTACATTTGCTTATCTCACTCTTATAGAATGGGATTCTAGCCTTGTACTTTTCAGGATCTTCTATAAAATCATCAATAGCAAGTCTGTATGTTCTCGCAACAGTTGCAACATACAGAGCTGTCTTCATACGTCCTTCAATCTTAAATGAGTCAATGCCTGAACTTACCATCTCTGGAATATGCTCTATCATGCATAAATCCTTAGAGTTAAATATATATGTTCCTCTCTCATTCTCATATACAGGCATGTACTGTCCCGGTCTGTTCTCCTCAACAACAGCATATTTCCAGCGGCATGGATGTGTACATGCTCCCCTGTTAGCGTCTCTTCCTGCAAGGAAGCTTGATAACAGGCATCTGCCTGAATAAGATATACACATCGCTCCATGCATGAATGTCTCAATCTCCATCTCATCAGGAATATGCTCTCTTATCTCCTTAATCTCCTCAAGAGATAATTCTCTTGCTGAAACCACTCTCTTAGCACCCTGATTCCACCAGAAATTATATGTCATGTAATTAGTATTATTAGCCTGCGTGCTTATATGTATATCAATATCCGGAAGTACTTCCTTTGCTATTGTAAACATTCCCGGATCCGATATAATGAGTGCGTCAGGACCTACTTCCTTAAGTTCCTCAAAGTAAGCTCTTGCGCCCTCAAGGTCATAGTTATGTGCCAGAATATTAGCTGTAACGTATACCTTGACATTTCTTTCATGGGCAAACTTAACGCCCTCTTTCATATCTTCTATTGAAAAATTCTTAGCCTTAGCTCTTAATCCAAATGCTTCACCACCGATATATACGGCATCTGCACCGAATATTACTGCTATCTTTAAAACTTCAAGACTGCTTGCTGGTATAAGAAGTTCTGTTTCTCTGCCATTATACATATGTCCTGCCATATTATTCTCCTTTACTGTTTCACACTGAGTGTAATTCCATCGCCGATAGGAACAATAGATGTCACAAAATCTTCTGAATGTGTGAGTTCATACACATATTCCCTTATTCTTGTATGGATTGTTCTGTTCCTTCTTGTAACTGCATAACGGGATTCTACAATCTCTCCCTCCTGCAGAATATTATCCGATATAAGAAGCCCGCCTTTTCTAAGCACCCTCTTAACATCAGGAAGATAATTAATATACTGTCCCTTTGCAGCATCCATGAATATAAAATCATATGGACCTTCAAGAGTCTTTAACACCTCAAGCGCATCACCCTCTATCAGTGTTATAACATCCTCCTTGCCTGCCCTTTTGAAGTTATTCTTTGCCACAGGTATTCTCTTATCATAATTCTCTATTGTAGTAATCTTACAGTTTTCCGGCATATTCTCACTCATAAGAATAGATGAGTAACCTACTGCCGTTCCAACTTCCAGAATTCTTTCAGGCTGTACAAGCTGTAACAGCACCTTCAGCAAATTACCCATCTCTTTTCTAATGATTGGGACTTCATCCGCAATCGCTTCTTTTTCAATTGTATTACATATATCAGAATTACCACAATCCAGAGAATTAATATAGGCAACTACTCTTTCATTGACTATCATATAATCCCCTTATCAATCAGCTATTCTTCTTCACTGTCCGCCTGCGACAGCACTTCCATAATTTCTGTAGGCGTCATTCCTGTATTAAGTTCATATGTTCCGCCTACGAATTTATCCTTATAATCCGAGAACTGAATCTGAAAATATGCTATGGTCTTATCAGACACAAGCCCTTTATCATAAAGCATACCAGCAAGTTTCTTGGCCTGTACATCTGATGTTATGGTAACCTCAACTGTACGGGCATTATCCTGTGAATCAACTGACTGCTCATTAAATATTTTCTCACCAAATGTATATGCCTTGCTTCCAAAAACAAAAACAATATATATACCCAAAACAATTATCAGCACATTCAGTGATACCGATATCAGCATTCTGATTGATTTATTGCTCATAAAACCTGATTCTCCTCTTCCTTAATAAGCTACACTATATATGATTCACCCCAAAAAATCAAGGTCTATGTCTATTGCCTCCGCTATATCCTTATATATGTCCCTTACAAATCTGCAAAATGTAATTTCCGTCATAAGATACCGGTTTACAATATCCTGATTACGCATATCAGCATATTCATTATTAAGATTTTCCATCGCTGCAAACATATCCGGTACATCCTGCGAATTCTGCAATTCAAAATTCCTCATGCGGAATTCATCCACCTGTCTTTTAAGGTCAGGTGTTCTGTCCATTTCAGCCTGAAGTCTTCTGTACTCCTTATATTCTTCACTGTTAAGAATCTCATGTATAATTTCTTTCTTAAGCTCATCAATTCTACGCATGAAAAACACCTCTTTGTATGCCTGCAACAATATCCTGCAACATTAAACCTGTGCCTCCATAATAATTGGAAGTATAACAGGATTTCTCTTCATCTTCTTCCAGAGATACTCACTTAAGTCATCCTTAATAATATTCTTAATCTTACTCCAGTCAGTAATATTCTTATCAAGGCATCTTTCAACTGAATCAGATACAATAGCTCTCGCCTCATCAAGAAGTTCTTCTGCTTCTCTTACATATACAAAACCTCTTGTTACAATATCTGGTCCTGCAATAAGCTGTCCTGTGTACTTTTCAAGTGTAAGAACAACAATGATAATACCATTCTCTGCTAAGTTCTGTCTGTCTCTTAATACAATATTACCTACATCGCCTACACCAAGACCATCGACAAGGATAGCTCCTGTCTGTACATGGTCAACAATCTGTGCATGCTCATCATTAAGTTCAAGTACATCACCAGACTTGGCAATAATAACATGATCCTTGTCATATCCAAGTGACATTACAACATCTCTCTGTGCAACAAGATGTCTGTATTCACCATGGACAGGAATAGAATACTTAGGCTTTACAAGTGAATATATAAGCTTAATCTCTTCCTGACATGCATGTCCTGATACATGTGTATCCTGGAATATAACCTTAGCGCCCTTCATTCCAAGTTCATTAATAACCTTGGCAACTGACTTCTCATTACCCGGAATAGGTGTTGAAGAAAATACAACACAATCTCCTGGCTGGATAGATACCTTTCTGTGAAGGTTGGCTGCCATTCTTGAAAGTGCCGCCATTGATTCACCCTGACTGCCAGTTGTAATAAGAACAATCTGCTCAGGAGTATAATTCTTCATCTCATCTGTTTCAATAAGAGTTCCGTCAGGTATCTTTAAATAATCAAGGTCTTCTGCAACCTCGATGATATTAACCATGCTTCGTCCTTCGACGCAGACTTTTCTTCCATACTTAACCGCTGAATTAATAATCTGCTGCACTCGGTCAACATTAGATGCAAATGTAGCAATAATAATTCTGCTGTTCTTATTATCATTGAAAATCTTTTCAAATGTAGCACCAACTGTCTTTTCTGACATGGTAAATCCAGGTCTTAAAGCATTGGTACTGTCACACATAAGGGCAAGTACACCCTTCTTTCCAAGTTCACCAAGTCTCTGAAGATCAATAGGATCACCATATACAGGAGTGTAATCAACCTTAAAGTCTCCTGTGTGGACAATAATTCCTGCCGGTGAATATATGGCAAGTGCTGCCGCATCTGCAATACTGTGGTTAGTTCTTATGAATTCAACCCTGAAATCTCCAAGAGTCACAGACTGTCCATACTTAACAACCTTTCTCTTGACTGACTTTAACATATTGTGTTCCTTAAGCTTTGATTCTATAAGTCCCATAGTAAGCTTAGTTGCATATATAGGAACATTGACATCCTTTAATACATAAGGAATAGCTCCAATATGATCCTCATGTCCGTGAGTTATAACGAATCCCTTAACCTTATTAAGATTCTCTTTAAGATAAGTAACATCTGGTATAACCAGATCAATACCAAGCATATCTTCCTCTGGGAAAGATAAACCGCAATCCACAACAACAATACTGTCATCGTACTCAATGGCAGTAATGTTCATTCCTATCTGTTCAAGACCACCCAAAGGTATAATCTTGACAGATGCATTCTCTTCTTTTTTCATAAACACCTCATAATAAAATAAAAATATAAATATGAATAAGGCTCACACCTTATTTAAGTTCAACATCATCATCCATCAGTTCTGAGAACACCTTGCCAACTGCTTCAAGCTCACTGTCGTCCTCTACGAATTCATACACTGCCTCTTCGCTCACTGCTTCAGATACATCCTTTAAAATATACGCTTCTGCTTCCTCGTCCTCACTGTCAGACTCAGATACAAGCAGATAATTAATTCCGTTAATTCTTGTCTCATCAACTATAAAAAATTCAATCTTTTCGCCATTCTCATCAATAAATTCAAGCTTTTCCATTAAAAACAAATCCTCCAAATATTACTTCTGCTTAGATTCCATATATCCACGCAAAATAAAAACAGCCGCAAGCTGATCAATAACTGTCTTGCGGTTCTCTCGCTTCATCCCGCATTCTTCAAGGACTTCATCTGCTTCAACTGTAGTAAGTCTCTCATCCCACAGTGTTACAGGTAATCCTGTGCGTCTCTCCAGTGCTGCTGCAAATTCTTCACAGGCCTTAGCCCGTTCCCCAATAGTATCATCCATATTCTTAGGATAACCAACCACGATTTCAGTTACATCATATTCGGATATGATCTGTTCTATCCTGGCATAAGTTCTTCGTAACTTATTATTCTCTTTTCTTGTTATCGTCTCGAAAGGCTGTGCAGTTATCCCAAGCGGATCACTTAAGGCAACTCCAACAGTCTTCGTTCCGACATCTAAGCCTATAATTCTCATATTATAAGCCTTTACCTTCAATAAAGTATCTTACAACCTCTTCTACAAGTTCATCTCTTTCAGCCTTCATAATAAGACTTCTTGCATTATTATGGCTTGTAATATATGTTGGGTCTCCAGACATAATGTAACCTACTATCTGATTAACCGGATTGTACCCCTTCTCCTTAAGTGCAAGATATACCTGCTCAAGTATTCCTTCTACTGAAATTGTCTTCTCTGGTTGAGTTTTAAAAAATTGAGTGTTGTTATCTACCATATCTACCACGCCCTTTCGTATATTGTTTATAATATAATAAATATGCGAATTATACAAGTGCCTGACATAAAAAAGATTGTAAAAAAAATGTAAAAAAACTGCCCGGACGGCATGTATTTGTCCGGACAGTTATCTTATCACCATATGCTGTTATATAATTAATTAAGATTTCCGCCATCTGAATTCGGCATCGTACCCATAGTAATATTAAGATTACCATTTCTTACTCTTAACTCATCTATGAACTGCTTCTGCTCGCTCTCGTCTTTCATCCTGCATTCATAGGTAAGTTCAAACATTGTCCCCATATTAGTTGTCTTTACTTTTCTGAGTTCATTTTCACTAAGATACTTAGCGAATATATCATCAAATACTGCCATATAGTTAAGATTCTCAGGAATTGTGATTCTTAACTGCTTTCTGTTCTCACCTCTTGAGCCAAAGCCTGTAAGTGAAAGTACTATAAGTACTGCAAGAATTATTACTGTAAAGCATACTGCAAATGTTACAAAACCAAGTCCGCATGCAAGACCTAATGCCATTGCAAAGAATACTACTGATATATCCTTGGCGCTTCCCGGTGCTGAACGGAATCTAACCAGTGCGAAAGCACCTGCCATTGAGAATGCTCTTGCCACATTGCTTCCTACAAGAAGGATGACTGCTGCCACAATTGCCGGGAGCAGGGCAAGTCCGATTATAAAGCTCTTATTGTATCCATCCCTCTTGGATACAAGTGTGTATACAAATGCTATCACAAGACCAATAACAACTGCTGTTAATATCCCTGTTATTGACTGACTAATGCTGATTGCATTATCTGTTGTTGATGTAAATATTGATTCAAACATAAATTTTCTCCTTTATACATTAAACTTGTGTAATTTGACAGAACATACTGTTTATACTCCGTACCATACTTGGAAAACGATACAGGATAAATATTAAGTCCTGATATAATTTTAGCAAACCACAACGGAACAGCGCCGCTTATCTTAACTTCCATTAAATACTGACCATCTGGAAGAAGCTTATTTCCATAGCTTCCATGTTCAAGTCTCACATCTTCCCTTCTGGTCGTGATATTTTTATCAAATGTAATTCTGAAATCTCCATCATCTTTTTCAAAGTACGCAAATCTGTCATATGAAAGATAAACTTTAGGCTGCAAATGGTAGAAATTCTTGAAGTAATCTATCTCCTTAAGCACCTGCCTGTTTATTCTTCCTTCATGTCCACCTGGACATAAGTCGTCATCAAGAAAATCATATGCCTCCTGAAGCGTCATTGAAGTTCTTCTTTTATTGACAATACCATCGTACTTCTTCTTAATCTCTACAAAGACATTATCTGTAAGCTCTGGCGTCCCATAAGCTCTCAGTCTTAACTTTTCTTTGTATACCGGTTTCTCAATAGAAGCTCTTATAAGCTGATCATTCTCAGTATCATAATATATGTTGCTGATTCTGTACGCCTCACCATTTCTGTTATACGCATCCGGATTCATATAATCAGCTATCTGGTAAGTCAGCTTATGAAAAGTATCTTCATCTATAATGTATTTCTTCTCATAACGGTTAAAAACTTCAATTGCCATATCAGGCACTCCTTTCTGTCTCTTTTGTTCTTACAAGTAAGATATTAATTGGAAAATGTGACCAAATCATGTAAAAAATAAGTAAAATCAGTGTAGTTTTGTGAACACATTTAAAGGCATAAAAAAAGGTGCCGCATACGCGGCACCTCTCCGTATAACTTAATTACTTCATATGTATATCAAGCTGGTTGAACGGAATCTCAATTCCATTCTCATCAAATATATTCTTATATCTTTCAAGCAGGTTAAATCTTACATTCCAGTAGTCTGCTGTATTAACCCAGGCTCTTGTTTCAAGTGTTACACAGCTTTCATCAAGACTCTTGACAACTACCAGAATATCCTTGTCCTTAAGTATTCCCTTTTCGCTGTTAATAACCTGTTCAAGAAGCTTCTTGGCTTTAGGAATATCCGATGAATAACCAATTCCTATCTGAATATCGATTCTTCTTGTATTCTCTGCGCCTACGTTAACAATACTTGAATTAGAAAGTGAACCGTTCGGAAGCATTACTACTTTATTATCAATAGTAACAAGCCTTGTGTAAAGAATCTCTATAGACTTTACAGTTCCTTCATTAGTTCCGACTATAATATAATCACCAACCTTAAAAGGCTTGAATATAAGAATAAGAATTCCTCCTGCAAAGTTTGAAAGGCTTCCCTGCAGGGACATACCAATCGCAAGTGCTGCAGAACCAAAAAGCGTCAGCAGTGATGTCGTCTGGAATCCCAGCTTATCCACAACTATCATGATAAGTATTGCATACATTGCAAACTTAAGCACTGATACCACAAAATTAACAACACCCTTATCAAGAGAACTTCTGTCAAGCATCTTCTTGACAATCTTATCAAGAACCTTAATTATCTTCTTACCGATAACCCATATTATTACTGCAATAACCAGTTTTCCAATAAGTGAAACCGACCAGTTTCCCAAGTCATTGAGTAACTGCTTTAAATGAGCAATCGAAAAGAATTTAGTTATCTCACCTGTTTCCTGCTGAATTGTTGTGGCTGCATCTGCCACAAGCCCTATGAATCCCATAGCAATCCCCTTTCGTATTATTTCATTTTCTTCTTAAGCTGTTCTAACTGCTTCTTAGTTTCAATATCAATCTCTTCGCTTGCGCGTGCAGCTTCCTCCGCCTTTCTTACAGCCTCTTCCTTTGCTTCAAGTGCTTCCCTGCACGCTTTCTCAGCCTGCTGTCTTGCTTCAACCGCGCGCTTTGCTTCCTCAGCCGCAGCAAGCTCAAGTCTTTCTGCCTCTGCTGCCTTTTTCATAGCCTCCTGCTTTGCAACAGCAGCTCTCTTTAACACAGCAATCTCTTCAAGTTCAAGCTGTGTATATGGTTCACAGTTATATATGACAACTGAAAGTCCCGGCAATGTAACATCAATATATTCCATATCATCACCATCATTATCTGACCTGATAATCTGTCCATTGACCTTCTCATCACCACCGAATTTCTTCCACTCACTGTTAAGCACTTCTTTATATTTACCACGTACATCAACATGAAGTCTGTACCCTTCTCTCTTAACAGGTGTGAAATTAACTGCAACAACTAACTTATTACCCTTGCTGTCCATTCTCTGCATTGCAATAACTGTCTCGTCCGGATTAGAATTTTCAAGCCACATAAAGCCTTCCGGGTCATTGTCAAGCTCGTACATAGCCGCATTTTTAACGTAGAACTTATTAAGCTCTGCCATGAACTTTTCAATTCCGGCATCCTGTCCTGCAGTAAACATCTTGCATCCCGGATGCGCATACATGAATCCAAGTGCCGCCTTTATATCTGACAAATGTGTCTTTTCATCACTGCCTGACACCATATCCACAAATGCCTTCTCCCTGAAATCATCATGATTAAGCGACAATATGAAATCCTCACCATAATTGTAAAGCATCCCATATGTCAGCTTATCATACTCACCTTTTCTAAACAGTGGGTCAGTTCCCATGAATTCAAGAAAATCCTTAGTCCAACAGTTATTCTGCTTATAAGAAAATCCAAGCGGGTCATCATTATCTGCCGCCGTAACACCAAACCAGCCGCTCGATTCCTCAGCTATTGTAAAGCATCCATCTTTTCTTTTCGCAATACATTTGTTCATAGTCTTAATAAATTCAATTGCATCAAGATTTTCATTGCCGCCATATATATTAGGTGTCCATGTGCCCGGCTGCTTGCCATAATCAAGATAAAGCATTGAAGCCACTCCATCAATCCTGATACCGTCAATATGGTAGTCATTCAGCCACATTAAAACACTCGACATAAGAAAGCTTCTGACAGCCCCTTTCTTATAGTCAAATGTAACAACATCCCAATCAGGATGCTTCTCAAGTGAAGGCTTAAGATATCCGTAAGCATCTGCTCCGTCAAAATCATACAAGCCCTTTGATTCTGTGCCAAAATAAGCACCATTCCAGTCCATTATTACGCCAATTCCGGCATTATGGAAATTATCAACAAGCTTCTTAAAGCCATCACAGCCTCCTGCTCTGTGGGAAGGTGCAAAATATCCGATAGTCGAATATCCATCCATATCCTCATTAAGGTATTCCGATACAGGAAGCAGACACACATGTGTATATCCCTGCTCTTTTACATAATCAACAATATATTCCTTTTTCTCTGCCTTGCTCCAGTTATCAAGTGAAACCTCATATACAGTGACAGGTGTCTTTTTAGCCGCCTCTCTCTTGCGCTTTAACATCCATGCACTGTCATTCCATACATATGAACCAAGCGCCTTTTCATCACTTACAACAGAAGCTGTTACAGGTATAGTATTAATCGTCCTTGAAACAGGATCTAACTTTCTTACCGTTCCCCTGCCCTGTTTCTTAATTTCATACATATATTCACAGCCTGCTTCCAGCCCCGGTATAAACAGTTCAAATACGCCTGTATCATCAATTCTTTGCATTATGTGGACTCTGCCATCATATTTGTTAAATTCACCAACTACGCTTACACTGAGTGCTTTAGGTGCCCACACTGTAAAAAGCACGCCACTTACTCCATTGACAATTGTTTCATGCGCACCAAATATACCAGCCGCATTCATTTCTTCCCCTGCAAGAAATGCTTTGTAGCTGTCTGCTTTCGTAACATTTTCAAATGCATACGGGTCGGAATATTCTATAACCTCTCCATTAACCTTTTCAACTGAATATGTGTATGAAAGCTTTTTCTTTGATGAAACAAGTGCTGCAAAAAATCCCGCTTCATCAACCTTTTCCATATTAATAGCAGTCTTTCTACCTTCTATATGCAGTTTAACCGCTACCGCATCAGGGCGCATAATCTGTATAAGAAGTCCCTTACCGGTAACATGTGCCCCAAGCAGCTCCTTTGGCTTGTCACACTCTGCATATACAATTCCCTCTATCTCCGGCCAGTTCATCAGGCCGTATAAGTTTTTATTCATACATTACCCCCATCCACTGTTTAAAGCATTCCGTCCATGTTGACACCTGTGGCTCATAATGTCCCATATTCTTAGTCGCAGTCTCTCTTGTACCAAGTCCAAGACCATGAGTACCTTTAGCATATACATGATAATCAAACGAAATCTCCTGTTTTCTTAACGCCTCTACCATAAGTAGTGAATTTTCAAGCGGAACTGTCTTATCTTCACATGTATGCCATATGAATGCAGGTGGTGTGTCCTTATCCACTCTCTTTTCTATAGACACTTCATCTATAAACTCGTCATACTTTTCCCCAAGACTTCTCTCAAATGATGCCCTGTGTGCATCAATTCCTGATGTAATTACAGGATAACCTAACAGCATGCCATCAGGCTTAACATACTCATGACTGCAGTGAAGTACATTTTCCAGAAGATAATCAAGTCTTTCAGAGTTCCATCCTGTTCCAAGAAGTCCTGCGACATGTCCTCCTGCCGAGAATCCCGCAATAATAATCTTATCAGGATCAACATCCCACTCTGCTGCATTATCTCTTACATACTTCATTGTATAGGCTGCCTCAAAAAGCTGTGCTGGATACGTAACAGGTGTAAGACTGTATCTTAATACAACAGCATTATACCCCATATCAAGCATCTTAATAGCTATGGCTTCGCCTTCTCTTGGAGAATGATGGTTATATCCCCCTCCCGGACAGATAACAATAAGAGGTCTCTTAAACGGATCCTGATCGTTTGGAAATACATCCTTTATATAAGTTGTTATAGTGGCACTCCCCTGTTGTTCTATCCCCAACTCTTTATATGGTAAATCTATTGTAATTGTTTCATGTAACATAATGTTCTCCTTCTAGCCAATTTATTCTGTATATTATGTCTGTAGTGTAGTGGTGGTGCTGTGTGTGTTATTAAGTACTTGGTCGATTTATGACGAGCTGTGTGGGAGTTAATGCCGTTAGATGCATAAATACACAGCACCATCCAGCACATCTACACTTCTACAAAAAGCAGATTAATATCTACTTAGAATCTATGTATGAATAATCCGCTTCTTAATTTAGGCTCAAACCATGTTGATTTAGGTGGCATTAACAAGCCTGCGTCTGCTACTGCGAATAATTCGCCTATTGAAGTTGCATACATCGAGAATGCAAGGACACAGTCATTGTCACATCTTCTCTCAAGCTCGCCTAAACCGCGGATTCCGCCTACGAAGTCTATTCTCTTATCTGTCTTAGGGTCGTGGATTCCTAAGAGTGGCTCTAAGACGTTGTTCTGGAGTACTGCTACATCCAAGCCGTCTACCGGGTCACTGCTTAAGATTTCTTCTTTGGCTGTGAGTGTGTACCACTTCCTGCCAAGATACATTCCGAATTCCCCCTTCTTTGAAGGAGCAACCTGTGTGCTGCTCCCGCTTACAGTGAATTTTTCTTTAATCTTTGTTATGAACTCTTCTTCGCTTAAACCATTCAGGTCCTTTACTACCCTGTTGTATGGCATTATCATGAGTTCTTCATCCGGGAATAATACTGACAGGAAATAATTGAATTCTTCATTGCCTGTATATCCCGGATTGGCTTCTCTTCTTCGTAAGCCTACCTTTACTGCAGACGCTGCCCTGTGGTGTCCGTCCGCAATATATATCTGGTTGATTCCTGCAAATGCGTTCTCTATAGACTCTACAGATTCTTTACTGCTTATTTTCCAGACCTGATGTCTTATCCCATCAACCGCTGTAAAACTGTATACAGGCTTTTCCTGCTTTGCCTTTGCAACCTCTGCATTAATTACTGCATTGGCTCTGTATGCTAAGAATATAGGTCCTGTCTGGGCACTGCATGTATCAACATGGTTAATTCTGTCTAATTCCTTATCAGCTCTTGTGTTCTCATGCTTCTTAATAACATTGTTAAGATAATCATCAATAGACGCACAGGCAACTATTCCTGTCTGTGTTCTTCCATCCATTGTAAGCTCGTACACATAATATGCCTTGTCCTTATCTGTTATAAATGTTCCATCATCTATAGCTTCCATAAGCATATCATGAGCTTTCTTATATACCTGCTCACTATACATATCAACTGATTCATCAAACTGGGTCTCTGCCCTGTCAATCTTAAGAAATGATAATGGTTCTCTTTCCACCTCTGCTCTTGCTTCCTTTGAATCATACACATCATAAGGAAGAGCTGCTACTCTGTCTGCCACTTTCTCAGCCGGTCTGACACATTCAAACGGTCTTATTACTGCCATACTAACCTCCATCCGCACTCTTTAACTTAAGTACTGTACTTTCATATATTAGATATATTTTAACATTCACACTGCCTTAATACAAGAAAGACCAGCCAAATGTTACAACAAATGACTGGTCTTTGATATTATTCACATTAAATATAATTACTTAATAACTCTTACCTTGATAACACCTTCAATTGCTGAAAGTTCTTCAACTACTGCATCTGATGCTGATGATTCAATATCTAAGAGAGAATATGCATAATCACCTCTTGACTGGTTAGCCATAGATGCGATATTGATGCCTGCTGCACCAAGAACCGTTGTTATCTTGCTGATAACTGCTGGTACATTCTTGTGGCATACTGTAATTCTTCCTTCAGTTGCGCATACTCCGCAATCACAGTTAGGATAGTTAACTGAATTAACGATATTACCATTCTCGATAAAGTTTCTAAGTTCCTTAACTGCCATAACTGCACAGTTGTCTTCAGCTTCTGCTGTTGAAGCTCCAAGATGAGGAAGAACAATTGCACCTTCCATCTTAGCTGTTGTTGGGTTAGGGAAATCTGAAACATAAGTCTTAACTCTTCCAGACTTAAGTGCCTCTCCGATAGCAGCTTCATCAACAAGTACATCTCTTGCACAGTTGATAATTACTGTTCCGTCCTGCATTAAGTCGAATGCTTCCTTGTTAATCATTCCCTTAGTGCTGTCAAGTGCTGGAACATGAACTGTAATGTAGTTACATTCCTTATAGATATCTTTAACATCAGATATATACTTAACTTCACTTGAAAGATTCCATGCTGCCTTAACTGAAACATATGGATCATATCCGTATACTTCCATTCCAAGTGCAACTGCTGCATTGGCAACTAACTGACCGATTGCTCCAAGACCGATAACACCGAGCTTCTTGCCCTTGATTTCCTGTCCTGCAAATGCTTTCTTAGCCTTCTCAGTTGCTTTGGCAATATCGGGGTCATCTGCATTATCTGCAACCCACTTGTTACCACCGATTAAATCTCTTGATGCTAAAAGCATAGCTGCAATAACCTGTTCCTTAACTGCATTAGCATTAGCTCCTGGTGTGTTGAAAACAACAATACCTTCCTCAGCACATTTGTCAAGAGGAATATTATTAACACCTGCACCAGCTCTTGCGATTGCAAGAAGGTTATCACTAAGCTCCATATCATGCATCTTGGCACTTCTTACAAGTACAGCCTGTGCGTCTTCAAATGAACTCTCTGTATTATAGTCATCTGAAAAAAGCTTTAATCCGCAGGCTGCTATATTATTAAGACAATTAACATTAATCATTATGCATTCTCCTTCTCGAACTTCTTCATGAATTCAACAAGCTTCTCTACACCTTCGATTGGCATAGCATTGTAGATAGATGCTCTCATACCGCCAACAGTTCTGTGTCCCTTAAGGTTAACAAATCCTGCAGCTGCAGCTTCCTTAATGAACTTGGCTTCCATAGCATCCTTAGCTTCCTTATCTTCAATGTTGCATACGAAAGGTACATTCATAAGTGAACGGTCTTCCTTAACAACTGTTCCCATGAATAACTTGCTCTCGTCAAGGAAATCATAAAGAATCTTAGCCTTCTTCTCGTTGTGTTCCTTCATTGCTGAAAGTCCACCCATCTTCTTAATCCACTTGAATACCTTGCCACAGATATAGATATTGTAGCATGGTGGTGTATTGTAAAGAGAATCTGCATCTGCCTGTGTCTTCCACTTAAGCATTGTAGGAGTTCCTGGAAGAACATCATCTGTTATAAGATCTTGTCTGATAATTGCAATTACAACGCCTGCTGGTCCGATGTTCTTCTGAACACCGCCGTATACAACGCCGTACTTAGTTACATCCATAGGCTCTGATAAGAAGCATGATGAAACATCAGATACAAGAATGTGTCCCTTAGTATTAGGTAATGTCTTATACTTTGTTCCGTAAATTGTGTTGTTCTCGCAGATATATACATAGTCAAGATCCTCTGGAATATCAAGATCTGAGCAGTCTGGAATATATGTAAATGTCTTATCTGCTGAAGAAGCAAGTTCTACAGCCTCGCCATATATTTTAGCTTCTGCAAATGCTTTCTTAGCCCACTGTCCTGTAAGGATATAACCTGCCTTTTTATTCTTCATAAGGTTCATAGGTACTTCAGCGAAGAACTGCGATGCACCACCCTGTAAAAATAACACCTTATAGTTATCTGGGATGTTAAGAAGGTCTCTTAAGTCCTTCTCTGCCTCTTTGATGATGTTGTCATAAACCTTGGATCTGTGGCTCATTTCCATTACCGACTGTCCGCTTCCCTGGTAATCTAACATTTCATCTGCTGCTTCTTTGAGTACTTCCTCTGGTAAAACAGCTGGACCAGCGCTAAAGTTATAAACTCTACTCACCTTTTCTTCCTCCTAAAATATAAAATATTATGAACTATTTTAGTCCTTTATCACATTAAAGTCAATATATGAATTATTTCTTGTTATTAAGGTCTTCTCTGTCGAATGCCTCTGAGATTGCAGCCCCCGGTGAAACCATAGGGAATACCTTGTCTTCTCTGTCAATATGACAGTCAATAACACATGGAATATTGAGTTCAATTGCTTCTTTAAATGCTTTCTCAAACTCCTCTATTGTATCAACGCTGTAAGCCTTGGCTCCCATTCCTTCTGAAACCTTAACAAAATCTACCTGATCATCAAGAACTGTAGCTGAATATCTCTTGCCATAGAAAAGATCCTGCCACTGTCTTACCATACCAAGTACATGGTTATTAAATATAACTTCAATAATAGGAATGTTATATCTGGTTGCTGTTGCAACTTCATTCATATTCATACGGAAGCAGCCATCACCTGCAATGTTAACAACAGTCTTATCCTTGCGTCCAACCTTGGCACCGATACATGCACCAAGTCCATATCCCATAGTTCCAAGTCCTCCTGATGTAAGAAGTGTTCTTGGCTCTTTGAACTTATAATGCTGTGCAGCCCACATCTGATGCTGTCCAACATCTGTTGTGATAATTGCATCACCATTTGTAATCTCGTATATCTTCTCCATGATAAGAGGTCCGTTAAGAATGTCTCTGTTATATCTCATAGGATAATCAAGCTTATAAGCCTTGATATGCTCCATCCAGTCTGAGTGATCCTGCTTATCTAACTTGTCATTGATTCTCTTAAGGATTTCCTTAGCATCACCAAGTACATGTGCATCTGTCTTGACATTCTTGTTAATCTCAGCCGCATCAACGTCAAACTGAAGAATCTTGGCATTCTTAGCGAATTTCTTAGTATTACCAGTAACTCGGTCTGAGAATCTTGCACCAACTACGATAAGAAGATCACATTCTGAAACTCCGTAGTTAGATGTCTTAGTACCATGCATGCCAAGCATTCCTGTATATCTTTCATTAGATCCGTCAAATGCGCCCTTACCCATAAGTGAGTCACATACCGGTGCATCAACCTTCTCAACAAACTTCTTAAGTTCATCAGATGCCTCTGATATAACAGCTCCGCCACCAACGAATACATATGGCTTCTTAGCTTTCTTAATAAGCGTCACAGCCTTGTCAATATCTTCTTCCTTAATGCTTGCTGTAATTCTGTCTACAGGTTTTGGAACTCTTGGTGTGTACTCACACTCTGCTGCTGTTACATCCTTAGTAACATCAACTAATACCGGACCTGGTCTTCCTTCCTTGGCAATTCTGAAAGCATTTCTTAATGTCTTGGCAAGGTCCTTTACATTCTTAACAATATAGCTGTGCTTTGTAATTGGCATTGTAACACCCGCTATATCTATCTCCTGAAAGCTGTCTCTTCCAAGAAGAGGAACTGTTACATTACATGTAATTGCAACCATAGGAACTGAATCCATATATGCAGTTGCAATACCTGTTACAAGGTTAGTCGCTCCTGGACCTGATGTTGCAAAACATACACCAACCTTACCTGTTGCCCTAGCATATCCATCAGCAGCGTGCGATGCACCCTGCTCATGTGATGTAAGAATATGAGTTATCTCATCTGAATGCTTATAAAGAGCATCATATACATTAAGAATAGCTCCACCAGGGTATCCAAATATTGTATCAACGCCCTGTTCTTTCAAGCATTCAACAATTATCTCTGAACCATTTAACTTCATTTATCTTCTCCTGATTTCTCTTTAATGTCTTTTTATAATTATATTAAATATTACTCTTCTGCTGAACTTTTAAGAATAGCTCCTCTGTTTCCTGATGTAACGAGTGAAGCATATCTCTTTAAGTATCCTGTTGTTACCTTAGGTTCTCTTGGCTGCCACTTAGCCTTTCTTGCAGCAAGCTCTTCATCTGAAACCTTAAGTTCAAGTTTAAGTCCCGGAATATCAATGCTGATGATATCTCCTTCTTCAACTAAAGCAATAGGTCCGCCAACAGCAGCCTCTGGTGATACATGGCCGATAGAAGCTCCACGGCTTGCACCTGAGAATCGTCCATCTGTAATAAGAGCAACTGATGAACCAAGTCCCATACCTGCAATAGCTGATGTAGGATTAAGCATTTCTCTCATACCAGGACCACCCTTAGGACCTTCGTAACGAATAACAACTACATCACCTTCAACTATCTTACCACCCTTAATAGCAGCAATTGCATCTTCTTCTGAATCAAATACTCTTGCCGGTCCTTCGTGTACAAGCATCTCTGGAACAACTGCTGAACGCTTGACTACTGATCCGTCTGGTGCAAGATTTCCTGAAAGAACTGCAAGACCACCTGTCTTACTGTATGCATTATCAACTGTTCTTATGACTTCAGGATTACGGTTGTATGCTGTTGCTATGCACTCGCCAATTGTCTTTCCTGAAACTGTCATGCAGTCTGTATTAAGAAGTCCGATATCTGCAAGCTCTTTCATAACTGCATATACACCGCCTGCTTCATTAAGGTCTTCCATGTATGTTGGACCTGCTGGTGCAAGGTGGCAGAGATTAGGAGTCTTTTCACTTATTGGGTTAGCGAATTTGATATCGAAATCAAATCCTATCTCATGTGCAATAGCTGGAAGGTGAAGCATTGAATTAGTAGAACATCCAAGTGCCATATCTACTGTAAGGGCATTCATAATAGAATCCTTAGTGATGATATCTCTTGCTGTGATTCCCTTATTAACCATATCCATAACAGCCATGCCTGCGTGCTTTGCAAGCTTGATTCTCTCTGAATATACTGCTGGAATTGTACCATTGCCGCGAAGACCCATACCAAGTGCCTCTGTAAGGCAGTTCATTGAATTGGCTGTGTACATGCCTGAACATGAACCACATGTTGGGCATACCTTTTCCTCAAACTCAAGTACATCTTCCTCTGTCATTGTTCCTGCTGCATATGAACCAACAGCCTCAAACATTGAAGAAAGGCTTCTCTTCTTACCCTTAACATGACCTGCAAGCATTGGTCCGCCTGATACGAATACAGTTGGAAGATTAAGTCTTGCTGCTGCCATTAAAAGTCCGGGAACATTCTTATCACAGTTAGGAACCATTACAAGTCCGTCAAACTGATGTGCAATTGCCATACACTCTGTTGAATCTGCAATTAAATCTCTTGTTACTAAAGAATATTTCATTCCGACATGTCCCATTGCAATACCATCACATACTGCAATAGCAGGGAATACTACAGGCACACCGCCTGCCTCAGCAACTCCTAATTTAACTGCATTGACAATCTTATCAATATTCATATGACCTGGTACAATCTCATTATAAGAGCTTACAATACCAATCATAGGTTTCTTCATCTCTTCTGCCGTGAAGCCAAGTGCATTAAAAAGGCTTCGTGCAGGTGCCTGCTGCATACCACTTCTGGCGTTATCACTTATCATAGCTTATCTCCTTAATATATGTATTATTTAAAATGTATTAAACTCTCTCTGCGATTAAGTCGCCCATCTTGTCAGTTCCTACAAGTGTGCATCCTTCTGACATAATATCAGTTGTTCTGTAGCCTTCCTTTAAAACGGCTGCGACTGCTGCTTCAATAGCATCTGCTTCCTTGTCAAGATCAAGTGAGTATCTTAACATCATGGCTGCACTGAGAATTGTAGCAATTGGATTAGCAACATTCTTTCCTGCAATATCAGGTGCTGAACCATGGCTTGGCTCATAAAGACCTAACTTAGTCTTATTAAGGCTTGCACTTGATAACATTCCGATTGAACCTGTTATCATACTTGCCTCATCTGATAATATGTCTCCAAACATGTTCTCAGTAAGAATAACATCGAACTGTCCAGGATTCATAACAAGCTGCATAGCACAGTTATCTACAAGCATGTCTGAAACTTCAACTTCCGGATAATCCTTTGCAACCTCATGTACAATCTTTCTCCAGAGTCTTGAAGAATCAAGAACATTTGCCTTATCAACGCTTGTTACTTTCTTTCTTCTCTTCATTGCAATCTCAAATCCCTTAATTGCAATTCTTCTGATTTCTTCTTCGTTGTATGTAAGTGTATCAACGGCTGTATCCAATCCGTCAATTTCCTTAGTATATCTATCACCAAAGTAAAGGCCGCCTGTAAGTTCTCTCATAATGACCATATCGAATCCATCACCGATAATCTCTTCCTTTAATGGACACGCTGCCTTAAGTTCATCATAAAGATACGCCGGACGTAAATTAGCAAAAAGTCCTAATTCCTTACGAATCTTTAAAAGTCCAGCTTCTGGTCTTAAATTAGGCGCAACATCATACCACTTGGAATTACCTACATTGCCGCCAACTGCTCCAAGAAGTACTGCATCAGATGCTTTAGCTGTTGCTACTGCTTCATCTGTAAGTGGAACGCCATACTCATCAATTGAGCATCCACCCATAAGAATCTTGGTATAATCGAACTTGTGACCGTATTTGTCAGCTACACTGTCAAGCACTTTCACAGCCTCTCTGACGATTTCTGGTCCTATTCCATCACCTGGAATTAAAGTTATTCTGCTTTCCATAAACCTTTACCCCTTTTTCATATGATAATTCAATTTAATATGATATAACATTTGCACAACATTTTCAATAAAAAAAGGATTCCTGACCAGACAAATGTGTCTGACCCGGAATCCTGCTTTAATTAATTGCCTTTAATTATTCTGCTGATGTGCTGTCTGATGGCTTCTCAACCTGAGCAATTGCCTTCTTCTGCATTGAGATACGGCAGTTCTTGTTGTTACCGAATTCAACAATTACATCATCATCTGATATATCGATAAGAACACCATAGAAACCGCTTGTTGTAAGAACATAATCACCGATTTCCATAGAATCCATAAGTTCCTGTGTTCTCTTCTGCTCCTTCTTCTGTGGCTTGATTGCAAGGAAATACATCATTGCACCAATAACAACTACATATACAATAATAATACCAATTGAACCCATAATAATTCCTCCAGATTTTCTTTCAAACTTAACATATAATACATAATTGACGGCAACTTGTCTACCACAAAATGTATTTTTTACAAAATATTTATAAACATACGGCAGTACTGCCAATTAACATTGCTTATCAGTCCAAATGCTTAATATTACTGCTTGTCGTATGTCTTCATCTGATATAATGTCTCTTCCTTGAAGCTTGCATATCTTCCTTCTTCAATCGCACCTCTTATGTCTGTCATAAGATGGTTGTAGTAGTAAAGATTATGAAGAACGCACAGACGCATACCAAGCATTTCCTTAGCTTTAAGAAGATGTCTTACATACGCTCTTGTGTAATTCTGGCAGCAAGGACATCCACAGCCTTCCTCGATTGGTGCTGTATCTGTCTCATACTTTGCATTAAAAAGGTTAATCTTTCCGAACTTAGTATATACATGTCCGTGACGACCGTTTCTTGAAGGATATACGCAGTCGAAGAAATCAATCCCTCTGTCTACTGACTCAAGAATATTGGCTGGTGTTCCAACACCCATAAGGTATGTTGGCTTATCCTGTGGAAGATATGGCACTACATTATCGAGTACATCATACATTTCCTCATGTGTTTCACCTACGGCAAGTCCGCCTACTGCATAACCGTCAAGGTCTAACTCTGATATTCTCTTAGCATGGTCAATTCTTATATCATTGAACACACCACCCTGATTGATACCGAAAAGCATCTGATCCGGATTAACTGTATCAGGAAGTGAGTTAAGCCTTGCCATCTCTTTCTTGCAGCGCTCTAACCAGCGGTATGTTCTGTCAACAGAATTCTGGATATACTTTCTGTCAGCCTTTGCCGGCGCACATTCGTCAAATGCCATTGCGATTGTTGAGCCAAGATTAGACTGTATCTGCATACTTTCCTCTGGTCCCATGAATATCTTATGACCGTCAATATGTGACTGGAAAGTAACGCCTTCTTCTTTAATCTTACGGAGTCCTGCAAGTGAAAACACCTGAAATCCGCCTGAATCTGTAAGAATCGGCTTATCCCAGTTCATGAACTTATGAAGTCCTCCAAGCTGCTTAATAATCTTATCTCCCGGTCTTACATGAAGATGGTAAGTGTTAGATAATTCTATCTGCGTTCCTATCTGCTGTAAATCAGTTGTCGCAACTGCGCCTTTAATGGCCGCAACTGTTCCGACATTCATAAATACAGGTGTCTGCACAGTTCCATGTACTGTTGTGAACTCTGCTCTTTTTGCCCTGCCATCCGTCTTTAAAACTTTATACATATCTGCTCCTTTTATTTTCTGTAAAACTCTTTAACTTTGTCCATTCTTGCCGTCATATTGTCAAATATCAGGTCAACAAGTGTAAGTGCTGTCATAGCTTCAACCACAACAACTGCTCTTGGAACTATCATAGGATCATGTCTTCCTTTGATTGAAACCTCGATATCCTCGCCCTGCTTATTAACAGTCTCCTGCAATGCACTAATTGAAGGTGTCGGTTTTACCGCTGCCCTGAACACAAGTTCATCACCGTCGCTTATTCCGCCAAGCACTCCGCCGCTGTGATTAGTCAGCTTGCCAACCCTGCCATCCTTCATTACGAATTCATCATTATTATACTTTCCTGTAACTTTAGCTGCTTCAAAGCCGTCTCCAATCTCAAAGCCTTTGACAGCACCGATTGACATTATTGCCTTGGCAAGATTAGCATCAAGCTTTTCAAATGTAGGATTGCCAATTCCAGTCATCATGCCTGTAACCCTGCATTCAATGACACCACCGATTGAATCTCCAACTGACATCTTGCTCTCTGCAAAAGCCTTAACCTTCTCTGCTGCTTCCTTATCAGGCATGTTAAATGCATTATTATCTCTTTCAGCTATATCAAACTTATCATAATCAATGCCAATTCCGCCGATTTCTTTAGCATATGCTGTAATATTAATTCCAAGCTCTTTAAGAATCTTCATAGCGATTGCACCGGCTGCAACTCTTCCGATTGTCTCTCTTCCAGAGCTTCTTCCACCGCCTCTGTAATCCCTGAATCCGAATTTCTCGTCAAATGTATAATCAGCATGTCCCGGTCTGTAATAATTAGCTATCTCTGAATAGTCAGCAGACCTCTGTGTCTTATTATATACTGCAAGTGATATTGGAGTTCCGGTAGTCTTGCCTTCAAATACACCTGAAAGAATATGTACCTCATCATCTTCCTTTCTTGGTGTAGTAAACTTTGACTGTCCCGGTTTTCTTCTGTCTAACTGCTCCTGAATATCTTCCTCACAAAGAGGCAGACCTGCAGGACACCCGTCAATTACAACTCCAAGTCCCTCTCCATGCGACTCTCCCCATGTTGATATCTTAAATATATTTCCAAACACTGAACCTGCCATAATATATTCTCCTCATCTTTTCAATAGGATTTATTTTAACATATTAAAATATATATCATCAAGCAAAACCCCAATTTATTAATTTTTTATTTTTTCTTAATAGTCAAATGTATTTTATATGGTAGAATAAATGTATCAATATTTTGAATGGAGTTTATTATGGGAACTGTTATAGGAATTGATTTAGGAACAACTAACAGCTGTGTGGCTGTTATTGAAGGTGATACGCCTACCGTCATCACCAGCAAAGAAGGTTACCGCACAACCCCTTCTGTTGTAGCCTTTACAAAATCAAAGGAACGGATTGTTGGTGATGCCGCCAAGAGGCAGGCTGCCGTCAACTCTGACAGAACTATATTCTCTATCAAGAGACACATGGGTACGGACTATCGCAAGAAGATTGACGGAAAGTATTATACTCCTCAGGAAATCTCTGCATTTATACTTATGAAGTTAAAGGAAGACGCTGAGGATTTCTTAGGACAGCCTGTGACAGACGCTGTTGTAACTGTACCTGCCTATTTTACTGACGCACAGAGACAGGCTACTAAAGATGCCGGTAAGATTGCCGGGCTTAACATATTAAGAATTATCAATGAGCCTACTTCTGCCGCTCTCGCGTACGGACTTGACAATGGTACGGCACAGAAGGTTCTTGTGTATGACTTAGGTGGTGGAACTTTTGATGTATCTGTTATCGATATTGGTGATAATGTCATTGAAGTTCTTGCGACTTCAGGTGACAATCACTTAGGTGGTGATGATTTTGATGAAAGAATCGTTAATTATCTTGTTGAACAGTTTAAGATAAGTGACGGTATCAATCTTTCAAAGGATGCCTCTGCGATGCAGCGTTTAAGGGAAGAAGCTGAAAAAGCAAAGAAGGAGCTGTCTTCTTCTGTGACAACTAATATTAATCTTCCTTTTATCGCCATGGCCAAGGACGGACCGCACCATATTGATATCACTCTATCAAGACATACATTTAATGAACTTACTGCTGACCTTGTGGACAGAACAATCACCCCTGTTGAGAATGCACTGCATGATGCAGGTCTTTCCAAGACAGACATTAATATGGTTTTATTGGTTGGTGGTTCTACAAGAATCCCTGCTGTCGCTGATAAGGTAAGACAGCTTATGGGAAAAGAACCATCAAGAAATCTCAATCCTGATGAATGTGTAGCCCTTGGTGCTGCAGTTCAGGGTGGCAAGCTTGGAAACCAGCTTCAGGCCGGTTCTGCTGCTTCTGAAATCATACTTATGGATGTAACTCCTATGTCTCTTTCTATTGAGACTATGGGTGGAATTGCAAGCAGGCTTATTGAAAGAAACACTACCATTCCTACAAGACACAGCCAGATATTTACTACTGCCGGCAATTTCCAGACATCCGTTGATATCAAGGTTTTTCAGGGTGAGCGAAAGTTTACAAGGGACAACAAACTGCTTGGCAACTTCCGTCTTAATGGTATTAAACGTGCGATGGCAGGAGTCCCACAGATTGAGGTAACATTTGACATTGATGTTAATGGTATTGTCAATGTATCTGCCAAGGATTTAGGTACCGGAAGGGAACAGAGCATTACTATCACTTCAAGCTCTAACATGACCGAAGAGGAGATTGAAAAAGCCCGCTGGGAGGCTGAAATCTACAGCAAGCAGGACGAAGCATACCAGAGTTTCATTGATATAAGAGAAGACGCAGTAAGAACTCTTAATGAGGCCAACAACGCCCTTGCTGCCAACAAGAAGGTCTGGGAAAAGGATAAGAAAAAGAATGTTAAGACTCAGATTGGACATCTGGGTAAGCTTATATCTAAAGCTCCTATTGATAAACTTGATGAAGAAAGGGCAGCTTCCCTGCATGAAGCTGCGGAGGCGGTGAGAGAGGCTTTAAGGTAGTGATGAAAAAGACCGGTTCAGGCATTAACTGAACCGGTCTTTTTTATCTACTCTGCTTTCTTCCCCTTCACATTAACTATACATATTCCTATGCAAACAAGTACTAACGCTATAAGTGCATTTATTCCAAGCTCTTTGCTTCCCTCTCCAAGCCACCATGCTGAAAGAAGCACGCCGAATACCGGGTTGGTGAAACCGAAGATTGCTACCTTAGATACCGGGTTGTGCTTTAACAGTATTCCCCATATTGAGTAGGCTACGGCTGATATGCATGCAAGATAAAATAACATGAGTATTGCTGATACTGACACATGTGTAATTCTGCCTCCCATCACAAGCCCTAATATAATCATTACTATTCCGCCGAATATGAACTGATAACCGCTCAACATAACCGGATTGTCTTTCTTTGAATAGTTCTTCATAAGGCATGATGAAAATGCATATGACAACGCACATAAGAACAGACTTCCGTCACCCATAATACTTAAATTCATGTCGATTTTCTGTCCATTCATGCTGACTACGATAACACCTGCAAAACCAATCACACAGCCGATAATTTTCTTCAGATTCAGCTTTTCCTGTCTGAATATAATTGTCGATACAAGTATTACGAAAAATGTGTTAGAACCGTTAATTATTGACGCCTTTACTCCGCTGTTGTGTGCAAGTCCGATATAGAAGAATATGTACTGCAGAATTGTCTGGAACATTGCCAGTTTTACAATGCTTGGTACACTTGATTTCGTTGGAAGCAGCATTTTTCTGTTAAGAATACTTCCAATTAAGATTGTAAGCACTCCTGCCAGCACAAATCTTGTTCCTGCAAATAATACCTGTGTCCATGTTTCACTTGACGGTATCTTAAACAGCGCATATCCTAATTTGATACAAGGCGATGCGCTTCCCCAAAGGAATGTACACACAAGTGCAAGGGCGCACACCACCCATGTTTTCTGTAAAAAATCTTTTTTCTCGTTTGTTTTTTCCATGATTAATCTCCTCCATAACATGAAGTGACATTGTATCATAGCTTTTATTAATTAGCAATGTATTGCTAGTTATTTTTAATCTTGTGCGGCAGTCGTACCCGAAGAATTTTTCTTTTAAACATCTGGCTGTTAAAAGGTATCACCGGATAAATATAGCTTTTTCCTGATATTGTCCTGTTAAAGCATACAAGCACTATTGCAAATATGACTCCTGCCAGAAGTCCGATTCTTCCAAAGAACTGAACAAGAATCAGATTGACTATTCTTATGAATTTTAATGCATATCCCATCTCAAAACTTGCCTGTGAGTAAGTTCCAACCGTTACAACTGCCATATAAAGAAGCGATTCTGAATTAAACCACCCGGACTCCACAGCGTATTCTCCCACAACAATACCGGCAAGAATACTCAAAGGTGTCGACAGCATTCCTGGCGTATTGACCGCCGCCAGCTTAAGCCCGTCAACTGCAAGTTCAAGAATAAAAAGCTGCAATATAACCGGAACCGTTATATCCTCACTTATCGTTATGAATTTCAACCATTCAGGCACCCACTGTGGATTGCTCTCAAGCAAAAGCCATACAGGTGTAAGAAAAACCGTAAGCAATGTAAAGAAGAATCTCGACAGTCTTATATAAGTTCCTATCATTGGCGAAAAATTAAAATCGTCCGCCTCTTCTATTATATCAAACACACTTGTTGGAATTATCATTACCGCAGGTGATGTATCTACCATAATAACGATATTCCCATCAAAAAGTGCTGCTGCAGCGGTATCGGGTCTTTCGGAATATTTATACTTAGGAAACGGATTAATCCATTTTCCCTTAAACATACATTCCGCAAGGCTCTCTATATTCATAGTGAGCGCCTCAACCTCTATGCTGCCTATCAGATTCTCAATTCTTTCAAGCAGCTTCTTATCAACCTTATCATCAATATAGCACACAGCAACATCTGTCCTGGAGCGTTCCCCTACAGTATACATTTCCATTGAAAAGCGGCTATCCCTTATTCTTCTTCTTAAAAGTGCCGCATTGCACACAAGTGTCTCAACAAATCCGTCTCTTGAGCCACGCAGAACCTTGTCTTTGTAAGGCTCTGTAACTGAACGCATCGGATAAGTACGGCAGTCAATAAGTATACATTCATCAAAGCCATCTATTATCATGACTGTCTGTCCTGAAAGAAATGCCTTCTCCACCTCGTCGTAATGTCCGTTTTTTTCAATCTCTGTATACGGCATTCCGACTTCTAAGAATGTATCTATATCCTTTATGTCCGATTCTTTCAATGAATAAAAAAACTGCACCAGTTTTTCAATTGTTTCTTCCTGTACGAATCCATCTATAAAGTAAAAATGTGTTCTCTTCCCACCTATTAATACATCTCTTTGCAGAATATCAAAATTCCTGTCCACTCTTAACTTTTCATTCATCATGCGGACATTCATGTCTATGTTAGTTGTAAAATCAGTCATGCTTACTCCTTTCACCAGCACATTTTCAACCGCACTCTGAATCAACTCTCAATTTCACTAACCCTGTCAAAGCACGAAAAGGGCAGGACTTACGCCCTGCCCTTATAGAATGTCCACATTTGACACATTTATTCTGCTATTAGTTCTCAAAAAGTGATGTTGAGTAATATCTGTCGCCGCTGTCTGGAAGCAGTGCAACGATTGTCTTGCCTTCGTTCTCTGGTTTCTTAGCCCACTCGATTGCTGCGTAAAGTGCTGCACCTGCCGATATTCCAACCAGAATTCCCTCTGTGTGTGATATCAATCTGGCATACTCGAATGCGTCATCATTATCGATTGGAACTACGCTGTCATATATCTTAGTGTTAAGAATTTCTGGAACAAAGCCTGCTCCAATTCCCTGAATCTTATGTGGTCCTGGCTTGCCCTGTGAAAGTACCGGTGAAGTTGCAGGCTCAACTGCAATTATCTCAATCTTGTCATTCTTAGACTTAAGATATTCACCAACGCCTGTAATTGTTCCGCCTGTACCAACACCTGCAACAAATGCGTCAACTTCTCCATCCGTATCATTCCATATCTCTGGACCAGTTGTTCTTCTGTGTGCTTCCGGATTAGCAGGATTAACAAACTGTCCTGCAATCATGCTGCCTTCAATCTCTTTCTTTAATTCTTCTGCCTTCGCAATTGCACCTGTCATTCCTTTATAACCCGGAGTAAGTACAATCTCTGCACCATATGCCTTGATAATATTTCTTCTTTCGACACTCATAGTCTCTGGAAGAACTATTATTGTTCTGTAGCCCTTTGCTGTTGCAATGGCAGCAAGTCCGATTCCTGTATTGCCTGATGTAGGCTCAATAATTGTTGCGCCCGGCTTAAGAATTCCTTTCTTCTCTGCATCTTCAATCATTGCCTTTGCAACTCTGTCCTTAACGCTTCCTGTTGCATTAAAATACTCAAGCTTAACAAGTACTCTTGCCTTAAGTCCAAACTTCTCTTCAATATGTCCGACTTCTACAAGCGGTGTGTTACCTATTAAATCTGCTGCTGATTTATATATCTTTCCCATACTATCCTCTTTTCTTGTGGTATTATTCCACATTTTCTAATATCAATTCATGAATCCAATCAATAAATGTTATTATTGAATGTCATTCATAAATCAGACTGTATGTTTATGCAATACATAAACATACTATGTTTATATGTTATTATAAAACAAGGATTTTAATTTGTACAGTATTTTTTTATTTTTCTTCAAAAAAGGAGTCTTAAAACTCCTTTTTTCTCATCACATCTAATTTTGAAAAATGCAGCTACCACTCCATCATGATAACTGCATCTGTAATAATTACTTATTCTGTTCTTCTAGTAACTTCTTTAATCTTTCTATCTCGGCATCTTTTGCTTCAATTGTAGCATCTTTTTCCTTAAAGGATGCTTTAAGAGCCTCATTCTGTGCTTCAAGTTCTCCATTCTGCGCTTCAAGTTCTCCATTCTGTGCTTCAAGCTTACCTTTCTGTACCTTCAGCTCGTCCATCTCGTCCTTCATCCTGTCAACCATCAGCTCCGCCGTATTCCTGTCTAATATCCTCAACGCCTCAGAAAACATATTGAGCACCTCCTTTGGTCTCTCCAAATACTCATTAATATCAAGGCGTACTGATTCCAAATCAGGAAATATCCTAATCAACTGTTCTATCTCCTCCGGTGTCTCGGCTACGAATAACGACAGGTACTTTAAGCGGTCAAGCTTCATCTTCTCAGTCACCTGCTTTTCACTGTACTGCGTTCTGTCATAGTCGTATTCCGTCACCTCGGTACGCCCTTTCCTGATATCAGCATATCTATATTTCTTAAATGTGTCAAGGCTTACCAGCACATAATCCTGTAAAAGTTTTATCTTAATTCCAGTATTGAATTTCGTCTTACCAACATGAAAATATAATGCCTCATCAACCTCGCTGATAAGGCTGCTGCTGCTGTTCTCAAACAGAATAATGGTATGAACTGGTCGCATATCCTTATACGAAGGTTTTGATGAACCATTCATTGAACCTCTATCACTTCCAGCACCTCTTATCTTACGGTTTCCAGTAATCATCTTATACTGGCGCAGCACAAGGTCTGCCGAGTAACACGATATTCTCTCTGCCTGAAAGTCATAAGAAATCTTCTGAATCTCAATATTAGCGATACTTCCATCAGACATCATCACAACCATATCCATAATAATCATCACGCCAAGAAACTGTGAATCCTCATTCGGAAATACTTCAAGAACAGTAACCTTCTGCCCCAGCAGACAACTCACCAGCTCTGAAAGCCTGTCCCTTCTCTCGACCGGATTAAATATCTTCTTAAAAAACGGATCATACAATAACGGAAGTGACTTCCTTCCCTTTAGAAAATCCTCATACCTTCCAATCCATTCTTCATTACTCTTAAGATACCCATATGCACTCAGGCTCCATGAATCTCCTTTAATCTGACGCATGGCTGCGTCATAATAATCTTCCTTCTCTTTAATCTCCATAATATATACAACACCAGTGTTTCTTCCTCCTCTGAATTAATAAATATGCATATTTATATACTTATACTATCATAGTTATATCATATTGTAAATATACTTATTGTATTTTTATCATATATCATTCACTGGTTTTTCGTCGGCTCTGCATCTGACAGCTTCTACCAGTCCGTCATATGTATGCTTTTCTGCCTCAACTATACGTTCTTGCACAATTCCAGCTTCCTTAAGCTTCTTACTGCAAGCCGGACCAATGCTGTACACCAAAACATCATCAAGTCTGTCAATCAGCCATTTTATACGCTCCCCGCTGCTGCCACTTGTAACAATTATCCCATCAATATCTCCGCAATTCCTGCTGTCGTATTCCATACCATCATAATCCACAGGTTCATTCCTATATACTGGAATCTTAATTAAGTTTTCATACTCCTTCATAGCTGTCTCAAGCGAACCACTTGTTACCTCTGCACACAGATATACAATCTTGCCGGCTGCAATATTCATAAGACTCCTTCCAAGTTCCAAGCCTGTAGATTTATATGATACAAAGTCTGCCTCAAAACCGCATGCCGTTCTTAGATCTTCTTTAGTTTTACTACCTACTACCGCAATCTTAATACCGTCAGAAAACCCGCTCCTCACATCAAAAGCTTCCACACTGTCTCCATTCAACGCACACTCACAATCCAGCTCGCCTGCGCAAACTATCTCCCTCATATTATAAACAAACCCAGCCACAGCATTTTTACTTGTAAACACAAGCCACTGAGCATCTTTTATCCGTGTCTCAAAATCTTTAACCTTTATGTATTCAATCCTGCCAGTCACTATTTTTTCGCAGGAAAGCCCCTCCTTTGCAAGTAATTCTGCAAGGGAAGGGCTTTTATCGTACATCTGTCCGTTTTCAATATATGTATATATGTATTTACCCACAATCTACTCCAATCCTAGCATACGGGCTGCTTCGTGGCCAACCGCCTCGCTGTCAGTTCCTGTAACTTCAATTCTAAGAATCCTGCTGCAATCATCATTGCCAAAAAACACAACCATTCGAAGGTCGCCGTTATCCTTTGTTACACAGTGTGCGCCAACCGGGGCATGACAGCCGCCGCCTGTCAATCTTAAAAATGTTCTTTCAGCCACAGCTTCTCTATCAGAATTATCATCTGACAAAGCATTTATCTTATCAAGAAGTTCTGTATTCACCTCTGCAGTCTCAATCGCAAGAACTCCCTGCGCAGGCGCCGGAATAACGACCTCCGGGTCAAGATATTCTGTTATCTCAGATGACCTGCCAAGTCTGTTAAGTCCTGCTGCCGCAAGCACAATTCCATCAAGTCCGTATGAATCGTCCATAAGTTTGTTAATTCTCGTATCAACATTTCCCCTGATAGCAGTAAACTGGATATCAGGACGCAGCATTGCAAGCTGGCATGCACGCCTGAGACTCCCAGTGCCTATAACCGCACCGGAAGGAAGTTCTGAAAAACTTCCTGCAGTCTTTAATATAAGTACATCTCTGCAATCCTCTCGTTTCCACGCCTTTGCAAATGTAAGTCCAGTCGCACATTCAACCGGCATATCCTTCATGCTGTGAACCGCCATATCAATGCTGCCTGAAAGAAGCGCTTCCTCAATCTCCTTTACAAAAAGCCCCTTAGTTCCAATCGCAGCAAGCGGCTTATCCGTAACCTTGTCGCCTGTTGTCTTAATTATAACAAGTTCAAATGTATCCTCAGGATACGCCTCTTCCATTCTTCTCTTAACATATTCCGACTGGACAAGTGCCAGTTTCGAACCTCTCGTTCCTATTCTGTAATGCATAATCCTCCCTACAAGCCAAACAGTCTCTCAACCATATCTTTATACTGCTGCTGTTCATTTTCTTCCACATTTTTCAATTCTTCAATCGGTTCTTTTAACAATCTGTGTAGTGACGACTTAAGAATCTTCTTTAAGATTACCCTGTCATGGTCTGAAAGGTCAATCTTGCGGTTAAGATAATCATAGCTGTCCTGTACTATCTCATCACATTTTTTGCCAAGTGACTGGATAGTTGTATCCATTCTGCTTGATGTGAGCCATTTCTTTGTTTCCGCTATATACTCATCAATCACGCACTGACTTTCCTTTAGCAAATGTGCCCTCTCGTTCTGATTAGACTTCACAATCCCACCTATCCTGTCAAGGTCAATAAGAGTAACTCCACAAATGTCACCTGCAGATTTTTCTATATCTCTTGGTGCAGCAAGATCAAGAAGTGTCATCTTTTTACCCTCTGATAATTCAGAAACTCTAATCACCAGATGAGGTGATGAAGTCGCTGAGACAACTATATCACTGCTTTTAAGTGCTTCTGTTTTCTTATCATATGCAATAACCTGAATATCTGGAAATTCCTTAAGCAACGCCTTCGCATGCTGATAAGTTCTTGAACACACTGTTACATCAGCGCCATATTCTGCCAGATATCTTATGGCAAGAGCCGCGGTTTTGCCACTTCCTATAACAAGTGCGTGCTTTCCTGATATGCCACATACTCTGTCTAACTCCTGAATACCGACATAGCATACAGATACTGGTTTTTCACTTACCTTGTACTCTGTCTTAATCCGCTTTGCACAGCTTACCGCTTCTCTTACTATATAATTAAGCTCTTTCCCGCTGTGTCCAAGCGTTCTTGAAAGGTCTGCCGCATCCTTTAACTGGCCTAGTATCTGATCCTCTCCAAGCACCATGCTTTCAAGTCCGGCGGCTATGCAAAACAGATATACCAGTGCTTCTTCACCACATTTGACACCAGCTAATTTAGTATCAGTAAGTCCAAAATAATCATTGAATAAATCGGACATTACTTGTACAAATGTTTCATCCTCATACAGATAAAACACTTCGCATCTGTTGCATGTTGAAAGGCACATGCACTGGTTCACACCTGCTTCCTCTGCCTGCTGCATAAAGTCTGCTATCCCGCTGTCTGTAAATGTAATCTTATCCCTTACTGAAAGGTCTGAATTCTTATAATTAATTCCTACATATCCTAACTGCATCTGTATTCCCACTTATTATCCGAATTATTTCCTGAAGAATTCTTCCATAACCTCTATTGTACGGTTGATATCCTCATTAGTGTGTGCGTCTGATACGAACATTGCCTCAAACTGTGATGGTGCAATGTATATTCTGTTATCAAGCATATGTCCAAAGTATTCTGCATACTTCTTAGTGTCTGACTTTACTGCACTGTCATAATCTTCAACTGCATCTGGTGTAAAGAATATGCTCATAAGTGAGCCAATCTGATTAACCGATACCCTTCCGGCTCCACATTTTCTTACACTGTCAGCAATACGCTTTGTCTTAGTCTCAAGTCTGTCGTATATATCCTTATTATCTCTTAAGATTCTTAAAGTCTCTAAGCCTGCTGCTGTTGCAATCGGGTTGCCAGACAATGTTCCTGCCTGATATACAGGGCCGTCAGGACTTACCATTCGCATAATGTCAGCTCGTCCGCCATATGCGCCGACTGGCATACCCCCACCTACAATCTTTCCAAGAGTTGTAAGGTCTGGCTTTATGTTAAAGTACTCCTGCGCTCCGCCTATTGAAAGTCTGAAGCCTGTTATTACCTCATCAAATATAAGAAGGCTTCCATTCTCCTTAGTTATGTCTCTTAAGAATTCAAGAAATCCATGTCTTGGAAGCACAACTCCCATGTTAGCTGCAACTGGTTCAACTATTACCGCAGCTATTTCATCTTTATTGTTATCAAAAAGCTCCTTCACAGAATCGCAGTCATTGTACTCTGCTACAAGTGTATTCTTAGTGTAATCAGCAGGAACTCCTGCACTGTCCGGAACTGATGTTGTAAGTGCTGCTGAACCGGCTTTTACCAAAAGTCCGTCCGAATGTCCATGATAACAGCCTCTGAACTTAATTATCTTGTCTCTTCCGGTGTAGCCTCTTGCCACACGGATTGCACTCATAACAGCTTCTGTTCCTGAGCTTACAAGACGGCTCACCTCCATTGTAGGAATAAGCTCATATATAAGCTCTGCCATCTCAACTTCTCTCTTGGTTGGTGCACCATATGTAAGACCTGCTTCCGTAGCTTCCTTAACCTTTGCAATTACTCTGTCATGTGCATGACCTAATATTCCCGGTCCCCATGAACATATGTAGTCAATCATTTCATTCCCATCTACATCAGTAATTCTGTCTCCCTTGGCAGAAGCTATGAATCTTGGCACTCTGTCAACTGCCTTGTATGCCCTGACAGGACTGTTTACACCACCCGGCATATGTTTTACTGCTCTCTCATATAAATCATTTGACATCTCTTCATTCATAAAACCAGCTCCTCCTGCTTAATTTAATACTGCTAAAAATGTTACTCTTCCTTTAACCATTTTGCCACATCTATAGCATGATATGTTATTATCATCTTAGCTCCGGCTCTCTTAAAGCCTGTCATATTCTCCATTACAATCTTCTTCTCATCAATCCAGCCATTCATTGCTGCTGCCTTAACCATCGCGTACTCACCGCTTACATTATAAGCGACAATTGGAATATTGAAGTTAAGCGCTATCTCTTTCATAACGTCCATATATCCGAGTGCCGGTTTTGCAATAATCATGTCTGCACCTTCTAATATGTCTTCTTCAACTTCCCTTAACGCTTCTTTTCCATTAGCCGGGTCCATCTGATATGTCTTTCTGTCACCAAATCCCGGTGCTGAATGTGCGGCATCCCTGAACGGTCCGTAATATCCTGATGCAAATTTGGCACTGTATGAACATATAGGAATATTAACCAGTCCTGCCTCATCAAGTGCATTTCTGATTGCCTCAACTCTCTTATCCATCATATCACTCGGTGCAATTATATCTGCCCCCGCTTTTGCATAAGCAACTGACGCCTTTGCAAGAAGTGGCAGAGTCTCATCATTTAATATAACGCCATCTTTTACAAGTCCGCAGTGTCCATGTGATGTGTACTCACACAGGCACACATCAGCCATAATAACAAGCTCTGGATAAGCATCCTTAATAAGGCGGATTGCCCTGCACACAACACCTTTCTCGTCATATGCCTCACTTCCGACCTCATCTTTATGTACAGGTATTCCAAAAAGCAGAATTCCCTTAATTCCAACCTCTACAGCACGTCCGATTTCTTCAAGAACATGGTCAAGCGAATACTGACATATTCCCGGCATTGATGGTACTTCCTGTATTACATCGTTCTCCTCCGTAACAAATACAGGGTATATAAGCTCGTCCACCCTTACATGATTCTCTCTTACCATATCTCTTAATGTCGCATTCATTCTTAATCTTCTTGTTCTGTCCATGATTATCATCTTCCTTCCAACATTTCCTATATAATAGCATTGCATATAAACATTGTAAACTGGTATGTTATGTTCTGCTGTGTATCTTAACCATTCTTGCATACTCACCATCAAGCTTCATAAGCTCCTCGTGAGTTCCTCTCTCCTTGATGCCCTCGTCAGTAAGCATCAGGATTTCCTCCGCATTTTCAATAGTTGTAAGTCTGTGTGCTATTACAAATGTGGTTCTGTTCTTAGCCAGCTTCTCAAGTGATTCCTGTACAATCTGCTCACTCTCATTATCAAGTGCCGATGTTGCCTCATCAAATATAAGAATTGGTGGATTCTTTAAGAATACTCTTGCAATTGACAGTCTCTGCTTCTGACCGCCTGACAATTTGACTCCGCGCTGTCCGATATCTGTGTCATATCCGTTCTCAAAGCTCATGATAAAATCATGCGCATTTGCAAGCTTTGCAGCTTGAATTACTTCTTCGTCTGTAGCATCTGGCTTTCCATATCTTATATTCTCTTTAATTGTACCCATAAACAGATACACATCCTGCTGTACAACTCCAATATGGTCACGCAGGCTTTTAAGTGTAACATCTTTGATATCTGTTCCATCAATCTTAATCGAACCGCCCGTCACTTCATAAAATCTTGGAATAAGCGAGCAGAGTGTTGTCTTTCCTACTCCCGAAGGACCTGCAAGTGCAACATATTCTCCCGGTCTTACTGACAGATTAACTCCGGAAAGCACCTCGTCCACACCGTCCTTATATCTGAAGGACACATTTTCAAATGTTATTGCACCCTTCACATCAGTAAGCTCCTTTGCGTCAGGCTTATCAGCTATTTCCGGCTCTACTGAAAGAATCTCTAAGAATCTTTCGTAACCCGAATAGCCATTCTGGAACTGCTCTGTGAAATCAATAAGCACCTTAACCGGCTCCGTAAATATATTTATATACAGTAAAAATGTAACGAAATCCGTAATATTTACCCAGCCGTTTGCAATTCCGATACCGCCTGCTGCGATTACGATTACATTTATCATTGTTGTAAATGCAGTAAGTCCCGCATTGTACATTCCCATATAATGATAGCTGTTCTTCTTGGCAGACAAAAATCCCGCATTTCCAATCTTAAACTTTTTCTTCTCAATCTCCTCGTTGGCAAACGACTTTACCACGCGGATACCGGAGAGGTTATCCTCAATCTGCCCGTTGATCTCCGCAATCTTCACACGGTTCTGGCGGAACGCACGCCGCATTTTGCCATTCAGGTAATACGCGTACGCAAACATAAACGGCAGGACGATGAACGCCGCCAGCGCCAGAAGCGGGCTGATATTGACCAGAATCACAAACGCACCGATGATCTTGATCGCCGAGAGAATAATATTCTCCGGTCCGTGGTGCATCAGCTCCGTGATGTCAAACAGATCCGTCGTGATCCGGCTCATCAGCTGCCCGACCTTCTGGTTATCATAGAACGAAAAGGATAATTTCTGCAGATGCTCAAAAATCTCGGCACGCATGTTGTACTCGATTTTCGCTCCCATCACATGGCCGTAATTCGAGATAAAAAACTTGCTGTAACAGTCTGCCGCCACCATTGCAAACAGTGCAGCCGCAATGATTTTGATCTGGAACATGATCTGCGCCTTATCCTCGTACACAAGCGTGTAGGTGACGTAGCGTATCACTAACGGAATCGCCAGCGCGACGGCAGCAGACACCGTTGCAAAGAACATATCCGCCCAGAAAATACAGCGGTATGGCTTATAATAAGACAACATTTTTTTGAAATTTTTACTCATTTTCACACTCCTTAATCTCTTTTTCAAAAGACCCTTCTATTTTATCTGCTACGCGAAAAATGTCAAGCGACACGCCGCACGAACTGTGCTATACTATACATAGTTACGATTACCATTTAAGGAGGCATCATTATGAACCCAAGACAAATGCATTATGAAACGCTTGCCGGTACCATCATCAAAAATCTTGCCAGACGCCGCATGGAAGGCTACTACTGCGCCACCGTCGAGGACGCTGAAAAGATGGCATTCTCTTTCCTTACCCTGGGCTGCACAGTATCTTTCGGCGGCTCCATGACCCTGGAGGATACCGGAATGCTGACCGCCCTG